>ERZ809747.34-NODE-34-length-91059-cov-8.93437_pt1 | contig 91059 bp, 92 predicted proteins | sample MGYA00520277_ERZ809747 | MGnify/ENA primary metagenome ERZ809747 (study PRJEB31588, sample SAMN03401218) | human gut metagenome | study: EMG produced TPA metagenomics assembly of the PRJNA231909 data set (A prospective, longitudinal analysis of the...
AGAAACGAGAAAAAAGCGTTAAGCGCAGCGACTAGCTTTTTTCCGTTTCGACAACCCCTTTGGGGTCTGAAAGGGGCGAGCAGCCCCTTTCTCGTGGATCCAGCGCGTCGAAATCGCTGGTGCTTTTCTGGTTCTCTTTTGGCACGCAAAAGAGAACGTAGCTTAAAGGAAGAAGCATCTTCCCTCTATCAAAGGAGAACCAAAATGAAAGTCTTTGATCTGCATTGTGACACCCTGAGTGAGCTGCGCTACGCCGAAAAGGCGGGTACGCCCAAGAGCTTTGCGCAGAATGATCTGCACATCGACCTGCAGAAACTGAAAAAGGGCGACTATATGCTGCAGTGCTTCGCCGCCTTTGTCAATCTGGGCGACAAGACCCCCAGTGCCGACCCGCTGGTGACGGCGCTGGAAGAAATCGACGTCTTCAAACGCATCATGGAAAAATACCCGGAGGATATTGCACCGGTATATCAACCCTCTGACATCCGCAAGAACGCCGCCGAGGGCAAGATCAGCGGAATGCTCACCATCGAGGAGGGCGGCTGCTGCAAGGGCAGCATCGGCGTGCTGCGCCGGATGTACGAGCTGGGCGTCCGCATGATGACCCTGACCTGGAACCACGAGAACGAGCTTGCCAGCCCCAACGTCGTCCCCGGCGGGGGCCACAACATCTGGCCCTGCGCCCCCAACACCGAGACGGGCTTGAAGGAGAAGGGCTTCGAGTTTCTGGCCGAGATGGAGCGTCTGCACATCATCGCAGACGTGAGCCACCTGTCCGACAAGGGCTTCTGGGACATTGTGGAGCACTCCACCCGCCCCTTTGCGGCCAGCCACTCCAACTGCCGCGCCCTCGCGCCCCACTGCCGCAACCTCACCGACGAGATGATCCGCGCCCTCGCCAACAAGGGCGGCCTCGTGGGTCTGAACTACTGCAGCGGCTTCCTCGACAACCAGCCCGAAGAAAAGCTCTGCCGCAGCACCACGGCCCTGATGGCAAAGCACGCGGCCCACTTCAAGCAGGTGGGCGGTATTGAGATCATCGGTCTGGGCAGTGACTTCGACGGCATCGGCGGCAAGCTGGAAATGGACGACTGTTCCAAGCTCCCGCTGCTGGCCGACGCACTCCGCCGCGAGGGCTTCACCGAGGACGAGGTAGAGGCCATTTTCTACCGCAACGCCCGGCGGTTCTTCGAAGAAAACCTCTAAATAATGTATAAAACGACAGGGAGATTCCAAAATGGATAAAAACATGACGCTGGAAAAGCGTATTGCCGCCGAGCTGTATTCCTATCAGGGGAAGATGAGCGTCTTTGTGGACGACCTGCACGGCCACACGGTCGAGATCGGCGCTGACGAGGAATTTGAGACGGCTTCCACCATCAAGGCATATATCCTCGCAGCCCTGTATCTGCAGGCCAGCCGGGGCAAAGCCAGCCTCGAGGAAAAAATCACCTACAAGCCCGAGCACTTTGTGGACGGTTCCGGGATGCTCCGGGCGCTGGGCGTGGGCGCAAGTCTGAAAGTTAAAGACGCTGCCACCATGATGATCATCTGCTCCGACAACATCGCCACCAACATGGTCATCGACTATCTGGGGCTGGACACCATCAACGCCTGCATCCGGGAGATGGGCTTTGCCCACACCGTCCTGCACAACCCGCTCCACTTTGATCTTTACAACGACCTCGGCACCACGACGCCCCGGGACTACGCCTCGCTGTTTGCGCAGGTGGCAAAGGGAACGCTCGTCAGCGCTGAGGCCAGCGCTGAGATGCTGGCCATCTTCCGTCAGCAGCACTACAATACCATGCTGACCCACGACTTCCCTCAGTTCTATCTCGACTGCGAGGAGACCGGCGAACCGGAACTCATCTGGGTGGCCAGCAAGAGCGGCAGCATGAATGCCTGCCGCAACGACGGCGGCATCGTCCACACCCCCTACGGCGAGTATGTCATCGTCCTGATGAACAAGGACTTCCACGACATCATCGAGTACAATGACCATCCCTCCATGGTCTACGGCGCCCGGGTGTCCCGGATGATACTCGACCAGATCTTGGCCTGCGAGGGCGAGCTGTACAGGTAAAATCGTGGAAAAAATAGGAATATTAAGGGGAATCATAACAATGGGTATTCAAATCAGCCTGCCGATGATGGCATTTCTGGTGTTCATGACCGGCTTTGCGGGCTTTATCGATTCGGCAGCGGGCGGCGGCGGACTCATCAGTCTGCCGGCCTATCTCTTCGCGGGCCTGCCGCCTCACTATACTTACGCCACCAACAAATTCAGCGCCGCCTGCGGCACGACATTCGCCACGGCCAGCTTCTTCAAGAACGGCGCGATGAACATCAAGGTGGGCATCCTCGCCGCCATCGGCAGCTTTGCGGGCAGTGCCTTGGGTGCACACATCGTCCTGATGCTCAGCGATGAGGTGCTGCAGATGATGATGTTCATCATCCTGCCCATCGCGGCGGTCATCATCCTGTGGCAGCGCAACCTCCCGGACGAGAACCGGGACGACGGCTCCCTGAATTTGAAAAAGGCCCTGCTGGCCCTGGGCATCGGCCTCGGCATCGGTCTGTACGACGGCATGGTGGGGCCTGGCACCGGGACCTTTGCCATCATCGCTTTCACCAGCCTGATGGGCTTCGACCTGCGCACCGCCAACGGCAACGCCAAGGTGCTCAACCTCGCCAGCAACTACGCCAGCCTCTTCACCTATCTGAGCAGCGGGCTGGTGGTCTTTCCGGTGGGCATCCCCTGCGCCATCAGCAACATCGTCGGCAACATCATCGGCTCCCACTTCGCCCTGAGAAAGGGCGCAAAGTTCATCCGCCCCATGATGCTCGTGGTGCTGGTGCTTTTGCTGGGCAAGCTCATCACGGATATGCTGTAAGTATAGCAGTTTGCGTTTTTAATGCACAAGCAACATCCGCAAACTGCATATCGCAAATATGCCATTTCGATAGGCACTATTTTTGAAAATTGCGATAAAAACGAAAAGAGGCTGCCGTGCAGATGCACAGCAGCCTCTTCCTATATACTCTTAGTCGATGACCAGCCCGTTATCGAAGAAGGCCAGACCAAACGCACCGGGACCGGCGTGGGTGCCGATGACGCAGCCGATCTGGCGCACCAGCGGCTCGGAAAGGCCGAGATTGTCCACCAGATAGGTCTGGATGGGGTTCACCTCGCGGGGGCTGATGGTGTAACCGGCCAGAGAGGGGAAACGGGGATTGACGCCGCCCAGCTCCTCGATCTTCTTGAAGAGGGCGACGTATGCGCCGGGCAGACCCCGGGCCTTGCCGGCCATGGCGACTTTGCCCTCCTTGATGGTGATGAGGGGCTTGATGCCCAGCATCCCGCCGGCCACGGCGACGGCGGCGGGCAGACGGCCGCCCTTGCGCAGATACTTCAGGTCGTCGATGGCGGCGACGAGGTGCAGGTGCTCCTTGGCGTGCTTGAGGGTGGCGGCGATCTGGACGGCAGACCTGCCTTCATCCCGCAGGTGTGCGGCCATACGCACCAGCAGACCCTCGCCGAGGCAGACATTGGTGCTGTCCACGAAGAGGACGTTGTCCACGTTGGCCAGGTCTGCGGCCAGCTTCGCACACTGATAGGTGCCGGACAGCTCATGGGACAGGAAGATGCCCACGACCTCGTCTCCGGCGGCAGCAGCCTCGGCGTAGAACTTTTCGAACAGCTCAGGGCTGGGCTGGCTGGTGGTGGGCAGCTTTTTGCAGCCGGCCATGTGCTCGTAGTACTCGCTGGGGGTCAGGTCCACGCCGTCCCGGATGACGGTGCCGTCCTCGAGGGTGACGTTGAGGGGGATGACGTCCACACCCAGCTGCGCGGCCTCGGCGGGCAGGATGTCGGATGCGGAATCGGTAAGAATGCGTATCATATAGTTCGTACCTCCATGGGTGCGTTCATCGTGTGTCTTTGGTAAAACGACAAATCCATAAAAAAGTCGTACAAAGTATACCAGAACGCCGGGCGGTATGTCAATCTTTTGAGTGAAATTTCTTCGCATGAACGAAAAACTGCTTGCAAAACGGGGCGGCAGTATGGTACAATGTCCGCCGACAGGAGGGTGCGCCGTGAAAAGACTGATAAGGGAAACGGAAAAACCGTCTTTTCCGGCTCAGTGCCGGGTCCTGGCCGAGGCGGCCGTGCTCTGGGCGCTGCTGGCGGCGGGAGCACAGCTGCTGCTCCCGGCGGAAAAGACGGCTCTGCCCGAGGGCGCGGCCCTCGGGTGGGCTGCGCTGCGCATCTGCCTTGTGACCCCTCTGGCGGAAGAGCTTGCCTTCCGGGGCGGGGCGCTCTATCTTTTGCAGCCGCTGGGCGGCGCAGGGGCTGTGGTGGTGCAGGCGGTGATTTTTGCGGCCCTGCACGGCAGCTGGACGGCCCGGGCCTATGCGCTGGGCATGGGGCTCATCTTCGGCTGGGCGGCTCAGAAAGCGAAAAGCGTATGGCCCGGCAGCGCGTTACATATTATAAATAACTGCCTCGTGTTTGCCGCACGGCTGGCAGAAAGGGGAATGGGATGACCGATTTTGAGCTGATGGGCGCGGCGCTGGAAGAGGCCCGGAAGGCCGCTGCGCTGGGCGAAGTGCCGGTGGGCGCGGTCGTGGCGAAGGACGGAGAGATCATCTCTGCCGCCCACAACACCCGCGAAACGGAGAAAAACGCCCTCCACCACGCGGAGCTGCTGGCCATCGACGCGGCCTGCAAAAAGCTGGGCGGCTGGCGGCTGTGGCAGTGTGAGCTGTTCGTGACGCTGGAACCCTGCCCCATGTGCAGCGGCGCCATCATCAACAGCCGCATCAAGCGGGTGGTGTACGGTGCCGCCGACGTCAAGGCGGGCTGCTGCGGCTCGGTGACAGACCTCTTCGCCCAGCCCTTCAACCATCACCCCGTCATCGAGAAGGGACTGCGGGCCGATGAGGCACAGCAGCTTTTGCAGGAATTTTTCGTTTCACTGCGGGCCAGACGGGCCGCAAAGCCCCGCTGGAAGCCGCCCGTGAACCCCTGAATCTGTGAAAAAAGTGGGAACTGCGTGAAAAAATCACCGGTGACCACTTTATTTTTTCGCCCGATTGTGCTATATTATTCAATGGAAACTTGTCGAAACCACACAAATGCCGCCGGGCGCGCCGCAGAGCCGGACTAGACCGGAAAAAGTGAGCAGAGCGCAGCTCCGGCGGGGTGGGGGAAGCTGTTTCCTTTCCCGCCGCAGAGGCTTTGACACGAAGAGGCGCTGCGGCCGAAAATAGTGGACAGGAGGGTTTGACTCTTGTACAACGACGAATTTGAGCTGACATTTGACCTTGCAGACGCAGGGCCGAAGAAAGAACAGCGCAGGCCGACCCTGCCCGAGCCGGAAGAAGCGGCTGTGGCCGCACCGCCGGTGCAGGAAACGAGGGAAACGCCGGTCAGCGCTGCGCCGGAGAACACACCGGCATCGGAGCCGGAACGCGAGCCGGAACCTGCGGCAGAGCCCCGGAACACTGCCCCGGCGGCGAAGGACCGCACCGTCCTCATCTCGGGCGGCGACCGGGGCATCGGCGCAGCAGCAGCCCGCGCATTCTATGCGGCGGGCTTCCGGGTGGCAGTGTTCTACCACACCAACGCCGAGGCCGCCGCAGCCCTGCAGAAGGAGCTGCCGGGCGTACTGGCCATCCAGTGTGACGTGGCCAGCCGGGCCAGCTGTGAGCTGGCCTTCCGCGCCGCCGAGCAGGCGCTGGGCCGGGTGGATGTGCTGGTGAGCAACGCGGGCATCGCCCAGCAGAAGCTGTTCACCGACATCACGCCGGAAGAGTGGCAGCGGATGCTGGACGTCAACCTGACCGGTGCGTTCAACCTCTGCCAGCTGGCCCTGCCCGGGATGATACGCCGCAAAGCGGGCCGCATCCTCACCGTGAGCAGCATGTGGGGCCAGACCGGCGGCAGCTGCGAGGTACACTATTCCGCCGCCAAGGCGGGCCTCATCGGCCTGACCAAGGCGCTGGCAAAAGAAGAAGGTCCCAGCGGCATCACCGTGAACTGTGTGGCCCCCGGCGTCATCGACACCGATATGATGGCCTCGTTCACTGCTGAGGACAAAGCGGCGCTGGCCGAAGAGACCCCTGTGGGCCGTCTCGGCACCGCCGAAGAGGTGGCAAAGCTTCTGCTGTACCTCGCCGGAGAAGACGCCGGCTACATCACCGGCCAGGTGTTCGGCGTCAACGGAGGTCTTGTGATTTGATGCAGCAAGGCCGAAACTATGAGACAAGTTCACTTGCGGGGCGCTTCCCCCGCAGTGAGAAGGAGAGAGCGAAATGGGCATGACTTTGAAGGAACTGTTGACGAAAGGCGAAGGCACCCTGTCGGCACAGGAGGCCAAAACTTTGGCTGCACAGTGCAGGATGGATGTGGAAACGCTCTATACGCTCCTTGAAGAGCGCGGCATCAAGATCATCGAGGATGAGGCCGACGCCGATGTGAATCTGGACGTGGACAGCATCATCGCCGAGGTGGAAAACGCCGAGAACAACAGCGACGAGCTGGGTCTGGGCGGCGAGGACGAGGAAGAAGCCGCCGAGGAGAACCCCGCCGACCTGAAGGCTGCGATGGATGAGCTGCTGGACGATCCCGTCAAGAACTACCTCAAGCAGATCGGCCAGATCCCTCTGCTGAGCGCGGAGCAGGAAGTTGACCTGAGCAAGCGCATCCACGCCGGCGCCGAGGCTGCCCATATCCTGCAGGCCGACCGCCAGAAGTACGGTGCGCCCGAGTACATCAAGAAGAACAGCGCCCGCTTCTCGTTCGAGGAAGACGAGAACAGCCGCAGCTACACCGAGGACATCGACGAAGAGGGCAGCGAGAAGCCCAGCGTGGACGCCGAGGAAAAGGCCGCTGAGGAAGAGGCCATGGAGGCTGTGGAGAACGGCCCCCTGACCGAGGAGCGCCGTCAGGAGCTGCTGAAGACCCGCCGCGACGGCCTGAACGCCCGCCGCAGCCTGAGCGAAGCGAACCTCCGTCTGGTGGTCTCCATCGCCAAGAAGCACGTGGGCCACAATCTGGCCTTCCTCGACCTCATCCAGGAGGGCAACATCGGCCTCATCAAGGCGGCTGAGAAGTTCGACTGCGACCGCGGCTTCCGCTTCTCCACCTATGCGACCTGGTGGATCCGTCAGGCCATCACCCGCGCCATCGCCGACCAGGCCCGCACCATCCGCATCCCGGTGCATATGGTCGAGACCATCAACCGGATGCGTCAGGCCACCAACCAGCTGGTCTACCAGAACGGCCACGAGCCCACCCCGGAAGAGCTGGCAAAGGCCATGGACATGAGCGTCGAGCGTGTGCGTGAGATCCAGCGCATGGCACAGGAGCCCGCCAGCCTTGAGAGCCCCGTGGGCGAGGAAGAGGATTCCTCTCTGGGCGATTTCGTCGCCGACGAGAACGCCGAGGCTCCCGGCAAGGCTGCTGACCGCGCCATGGTGGCCCAGCAGATCAATCAGGCCCTCAAGAGCCTGACCCCCCGTGAAGAGAAGGTCATCCGTCTCCGCTTTGGTCTGGACGATGGCCGTCCCCGCACGCTGGAAGAGGTGGGCCGCGACTTCGGTGTCACCCGTGAGCGCGTCCGCCAGATCGAGGCAAAGGCCATCCGCAAGCTGCACAGCCGCAAGTGCCTGGCCCTGCTGAACGGCCTTATCGAGTAATAGTTTCAACAATGCAGACGGCTGCCGTGGAAAAACGGCAGCCGTTTTTCTGCATCCGGGCAGAAAAACGCAGAATGCCAGATTTTTTTGCAAAAAACGCTTGCAATGCGGCAGAGTTTATGGTATTATAATCGAGCTGTGAGTGTGCTGCTATAGCTCAGTTGGTAGAGCGCATCCTTGGTAAGGATGAGGTCTCCAGTTCGAATCTGGATAGCAGCTCCATAAAGAGTTACCAGTATAGATGCGTCTGGCGCAAAGCCAGGCGCATCAACCATTTCCGGGCTTTTTTGAGCCCGGATTTCTTCTTTTGAACCATAGATTTTTATGGAGGCTTCGGGGCAGCTGACCGGATTTGAACGGGAGGATCTCATGTCTTGGACAGCTTCCAACCTCCAGCGCCCTTTGAGAGAGGACGTTTCTCTCGAAATAAGCGGCATCATCGCAGAAAAAGAATCACAAATATTTGGGCGTCGTTTTGTCGGCTTTGACGGGCCGAAAAAAGCGGCGCCCTTTTTCAATTTCTAAAAAGGGCGCTGGAGGATATGACCGCTATGGAAGCCGCCCCGCAGCTCAAAGCCAGCGGACTGGATGGCGGCTGCCGCATCCTCGCTGACTTCGGCGGAAGGATGCTTCGCCCGCTGCAAAGACGGCTGCGAGATGAGCTGAACCGGAAGTCCTTCGCGGCACACCAGCCGGGAAAGGCATCTCAGGACGGGCTTGGCATATCGATTGACCGAAAAGCGGCGGCAGAGTGGTTTCAAAAATCGGCAGAGGCCGGTAATCCTTGCTCCGCATACGCGCTGGGCAAACTGCTGCTGGAGAAGGAGCAGATCCCGCAGGCCATTCACTTTCAAAGCGGTTGGTCGTAATGGGAAGCGTCGTATATCCTCCTATTTCTGTGTAAAAAGCTGTGTTTCAATATCTGTGATCGTAATGTGCGAGAGGTAGGCGGCGCATCCCTCGTTCATGCTCCGGTACAGCGTGTCCATCACGCCCGCCATGCCGGAGCAGATGGCGCAGTCCCGGTCAATGTCGCCGCTGTGCCACGCGCAGTCCACAAAGCGGGTATTCACCGCCTCCGCCACCTGCCGTAGGGTAAGGCTCGCCGGGTCTGCCGTCAGACGGTAGCCGCCGTCCAAGCCCTCCCGGGTCTCCACCATCCCCGCCTTTTTCAGCCCCGCCAGCACCCGGCGAACGCGGGTGGGGTTGGTGCAGATGTTCTCCGCCAGCGCCTCGCTGCTGAGTGATCGCCCGCTGTGGCTCAGGCAGACCAGCGCGTGGACGGCCAGATTAAAGGAACTGTCCACCCTTTATCTCTCCTTCACAAGCTCGTAGGGCCAGTCGATGACGCCGCCGAAGTCGTAGACGCTCTGATACCCCAGTGCCAGCAGCTTTTGAGCGGCATCTTTGCTGCGGCGGCCGCTGCGGCAGTAGACCAACAGCGTGGCCTCCTTGTCGGGCAGCGCCTCGGGCATTTCACTCCCGATGCTCTCGTTAGGCAGAAGGACGGCGTTTTCAATATGCCCGCCGTCGTATTCCTCCCGGGTGCGGACGTCCACCACCACGACCTCCTGCGAGGCCATCATCTCATAGGCTTCCTCGGCGCTGATCTTCTGATACGCTGCCTTGCCTGTCATGTCCTCCGCCTTGCCTTCTTTTGCTCTGGACAGCGCGAAGCCGCTCAGCAGCGCAAGCGAGGCGGCAAGTGCCGCAAAAAGTAATATCTGACGCATGAATACACCTCCAATGTAACTGTGCTCACTGTTAATACAGTTTATACTGTGACTATAACAGGCACAGTTGGAAATGTCAACAGATATTTGCAAAAAAGTGAAAAATCTTCAATTGCAGTTGACAAAAAGAAGAATATGGATATAATAAAGATGTAAGAATAAGACTTATTCTTGTATTTAGGGGGCGGCAGTATGCCGAAATACGCAGAGGAAATATTGGCTGTCGTAACGGAGCTTCAGCGGCACCTCACGGCGGAACAGGTGTTCATGGAGATGAAAAAGGAGCATCCCAGCATCGCCATTGGCACCGTGTATAAGCATCTGAACACCTTGACGGAGGAGGGTCTGCTGCGCCGCATCACCGAGTCGGGTTCGCCGGACCGGTACGACCGAACGGAACGGCACGATCACTTGATTTGCAGCCGGTGCGGGAAAATCGCGGACGTTCATCTGCCGGATATACAGAGCCGGATCGAGTACGCGCTGGGATGCGATATCCTCTCGTATGAGCTTAAAATCCGGTATATCTGTCCCGATTGCAGGGAACAGGAAGAAAACAACGCTGAAGGAGGCACCCAATGAACGCAAACGTATCGAAGCTGCTCAACGAGCAGATCAACAAGGAGCTCTACTCCGCCTATCTGTATCTGGATTTTGCAAATTACTACGCCTCCGTGGGCTTAGACGGCTTTGAGAACTGGTATCGGGTGCAGGCGCAGGAGGAACGGGATCACGCCATGCTGTTCTATCAGTATTTGCAGAACAACGGCGAGGGCGTCACCTTTGAGGCCATCGCAAAGCCGGAGTGGGAACGAGACGATCACATGACCCCTCTGAAAAAGGCGCTGGCGCATGAGAGGCTCGTCACCGCCGGCATCGATGCCATCTACGCCGCCGCATACGATGTCAGGGACTTCCGCACCATGCAGATGCTGGACTGGTTCATTAAGGAACAGGGCGAGGAAGAGAAGAATGCCGCCGACCTTATCACCAAGATGGAGCTGTTCGGCGGAGACAGCAAGGGGCTGTATATGCTCAACAGCGAGCTGAGGGCACGGGTCTACACCGCGCCCTCCATGACAATGGAATGACGCCGTCCCCCGATTCGGCAATCAAACCAATCAAACCAATTAAAAAGAAAAGGAGATTGAACCATGTCACTTATTAACAAAGAAATCAGCGATTTTTCCGCACAGGCGTATCAGAACGGAGAGTTTCGGACCGTGACCAAGCAGGATGTGCTGGGCAAATGGAGCCTGTTCTTCTTCTACCCCGCAGACTTTACCTTTGTCTGCCCCACCGAGCTTGAGGATTTGCAGAACAAATACGCTGAGTTTAAGGCGGCCGGCTGCGAGGTTTATTCCGTATCCACCGACACACATTTCGTGCATAAGGCGTGGCATGACCACTCTGAGCGCATCAGCAAGATCACTTATCCCATGCTGGCCGACCCTACACATGCGCTGAGCCGCGACTTTGAGGTGTATATCGAGGAAAACGGCCTTGCAGAGCGCGGAAGCTTCATTGTGAACCCGGAGGGCAAGATCGTAGTATACGAAGTCAACGCAGGAAACGTGGGCCGCAATGCCGACGAGCTTCTCCGCAGGCTTCAGGCCAGCCAGTTTGTGGCAGAGCACGGCGATCAGGTCTGCCCCGCCAAGTGGCAGCCAGGAGCCGAGACCCTCAAGCCCAGCCTTGACCTTGTGGGGATGCTGTAATGGAGATGGAACAGCTCTATGATGTAATCGTGATAGGTGGAGGGCCGGCCGGGCTTACGGCGGCCATTTATCTTGCTAGGGCACGCTATCGCGTGTTGGTGGTAGAGAAGGAGCATTTCGGTGGCCAGATCACTATCACGAATGAGATTGTGAACTATCCCGGCGTAGCAAAAACCAGCGGCAGAGAATTGACGGACACAATGCGGCAGCAGGCAGAGGGCTTCGGTGCAGAGTTCCTGCTGGCCGAGGTCACGGCTTTTGAACTGGACGGAGACGTCAAGACCGTGAAGACCGGGCGCGGAGAATACCGCTGCTTTGGCGTGCTTCTGGCCACGGGCGCCCATCCGCGTATGATAGGCTTTCCCGGCGAGGCGGAGTTCCGTGGACGGGGCGTAGCCTACTGCGCCACCTGCGACGGCGAGTTTTTTACCGGCAAGGAGGTTTTTGTCATAGGCGGCGGCTTTGCCGCGGCGGAGGAGAGCGTTTTCCTGACACGCTACGCAAAGCACGTCACCATACTGATTCGCGAGGAGGACTTCACCTGCGCCGAGGCTGTGTCGCGCGCCGCTAAAGAGCATCCGAAGATCACTGTCCTCACCCATACCGCAGTGGTGGAGGCCACGGGCGATACGGCTCTACGGAGCCTGCGATACAGAGATTTGAGAACCGGAGAGGAAACGGTTTTCGCACCGCATGGGGATACCTTCGGCGTGTTTGTGTTTGCAGGCTACGAGCCGGAAACGGCCTTGATCCGGGACAAGATTGAGACTGACCCGAGAGGCTATATCGTTACGGACGGCTCGCAGCGGACGAGCCTTGAGGGCGTATACGCCGCGGGCGACGTGTGCGTGAAGGAGCTGCGGCAGGTGGTCACCGCCGTGGGCGATGGTGCAAAGGCTGCGACTGCGCTGGAAAAGTATGCCGCAGCCATGCAGGAAAAAACTGGTCTTCGCCCCCGAAAGCCTGAGATAAAAGAAACGAAGGCGGCGTCCGGCGGCGAGGCTCAGCCCGAGGGGATATTCCCGCAGCAGGTAATGCAGCAGCTTGAGGCAGTATTTGAAAGAATGCAGGAGCCCCTGATACTGGAGCTTTGCCTTGACGAGAAGGCTGTTTCAGAGGAACTCCGCTCCTATATGGAGGAGCTTGCACGACTCACACCCAAACTCACAGTAAGAAAATCTACCGAAGGCGCTGAGCATATGCCGCTGGTGCGTGTGCTGCGCTCTGACGGCAGCGACTCCGGTCTCGCTTTCCACGGGGTACCGGGCGGACACGAATTTACTTCTTTTATCATGGGGCTTTACAACGTGGCCGGACCGGGACAGGCTCTTGACGGGGAAACTATGGGCCGAATAAAGGCTCTTGATGCACCTACAGATATGCAGATATTCGTTTCGCTGTCCTGCACCATGTGCCCGGAGCTGGTGATTGCAGCCCAGCACATCGCCGCCCTCAACCCTAATGTCAGGGCAGAGGCATACGATCTGAATCACTTCCCCGCCTTGAAGGAAACGTATAATGTCATGAGCGTACCCTGTCTCGTGCTGAACGGCGGAAAGATACTGTTCGGGAAAAAGAGCATAAGCCAGCTGCTGGACACGCTGGAACAGCAAGAGCAAAAGAGCCGCACATCGGATCGGCCCGAGGGATGATGGCCGGAAGCAGTACATATCAGTTACTTGAGTAACCGCTGCCGGCCCCTGCGCTGACAACGGCGTTGTGATAACCGGGGTTGATATGCGACTGAAGCCAAGGCAGACTGCACACAGGCGGTCTGCCTTTTCTTCCGCCAAGCGGTTAGAGATGGCTAACTTAGATGCAGAGCAGAAAGGAACTCAGAGCTTGAACAAGGAAAAGGAGATCGAAACCGTTACCCTCATGGTACGCCGGGATTGCCGGGGCGTACATGGGACAAGGGACGGGGCACTTTGCCCGGCGTGTGCCGCCCTGCTGGAATACGCCAGGCATCGGCGGGACGGATGCCCGCATGGGGAGATAGACAGCCGTGAGTGAACAAAAAAGCTTCTGGGACAGAAATGCCGGTTGCTACGACCGCTTTATGCGAAAGGATCGGGCGGCGTATGAGGAGATGTACACGCTGATCCGGCCGGTCGTGAAAGCCAAGACGGTGCTGGAGCTTGCCACCGGTACGGGACTGATCGCAAAGCACATCGTGAATGCGGCGGCGCATATTGAGGCGACAGACGCCTCTGCGGAGATGATTGCAGAGGCCAAGCGGGACGACCGCTCGGCGAAGCTGCACTTTTCGGTGCAGGATATGTTCCGCCTGCCCTACGCGGATAAGTCCTTTGATGTAGTGATCGTGTCCAACGTGCTGCACATCGTGCCGCAGCCGGAGAAAGCCCTTGCCGAGATCCATCGGGTACTGAAAGAGGACGGCGTGCTCATCGCGCCCACCTTCACCCACGCGGGGAACTCCTTTTCCGGCAAGGTCAAAGCCTTTTTCATGAAGCTGGCGGGCTTTCCCCTCCACAGCAGGTGGACGAGCGAGGGATACCTGCGTTTCCTGCGGCAAAACGGTTGGTCAGTGCGGAAAAGCGTTGTTCTGAAAGCCTCGTTCCTGCTGACCTATGCGGAATGTGTGAAATCGGAGGGGCAAGATGTTATTTTTTGAGAACACCCGCAAGCCTGTGGGGCTGGCGGGAAGTTCATGGTCGCCATGATGAATGTCGGGCACAGTGCCGTGGCCCGGTGGGGGCTGAATGCTGCGCCGTTCTACAAGGCAGTGTGGCGGATATGATCTTCACAGACGACTGGTTCGATGCGGTCACAGCCTTTGGGACCGTCTATTTCTGGCCCGATCTTCCGCAGGCTGCGGTTCGTGGACTGCAACAAGCCGTTCTGGAGGAAACGGATGGACCGGGCATTTGTGCGGGCGAAAGGCGGCTGCGACAAATGGCACGATTACGGGATGACGATTGCGCCTTACGAAAACGGCCAGCGCGCTTGTCCTGTCCCTTGGCATCGCCATTCAGAATTTTCCCGAGGGGGCGATCGTCTCCATGCCGCACCCGGCGATCTGAACACCTATGCCGCCATCGCCTTCGGCTGCCCCGCCATGGGCAAGGCATTGGCGGAGTGAGAAATGATGCCCGCCGCTGACGATAACCTTAGCGACAGCTTGCGCGGGTTGCGTTTGCCAAACAGCCTATCCGAAAAGGCAGGGACACCACTTGCGGTGTTCCTGCCTTGCGCTGTATGGCGATGCTTGGAGTATTGAAAAGAATATGCGCAGGCATCCAGGACAGGCGAACAGAGAGTCTCTGCATTGAACTGGACAAACAGAAAAATCACAAACCTCATTGACAAACTCGATCTGCTCGGTTATAATATACCAGTAGTATATACTACCGGTATATCGGGAGGCATCAATGGAACGTACAGAGACTCAAATGAAGATCCTCGAAGTTGGAAAAAAAGAATTCCTGGAAAAAGGATTCAAGGACGCATCTCTGAATAAAATCGTCGCAGAGGCGGGCTTCACGAAAGGCGCCTTCTACGGCTATTACCCGGATAAGGCTGCGCTTTTTGAAGATCTTGTGGGCGAGGCAGCAAAGGGACTGTTGGAGCAGTTCAAAGCCGCACAGGCCGCCCATTTCGACCTTGTCTCCGAGGAAAAGACGAAGGACAGCCTGAAGCTGTCCACTGAGTATTTGCGCGTCTTTGTGGAATATATGTACGCCCATTTTGATGCCTTCAAGCTGATCCTCTGCCGGGCGGAAGGTACGCGCTATGCAAATTTTTTGGAGGAGCTTGTGGAGCTGGAGGTAGAGTGCTCAGAGGAATACTACGCACTTCTCCGCAAAAGAGGAAAGCTCTCCGGGAAAATGACAAAGCAGCTTCACCACATGATTACCAGCGCCTATTTTACGGCGGTATGTGAGACGATTGCCCATGATATGCCCAAAGATGAAGCGATGCGGTATATTGAGGAGCTTGCAAAGTTTTTCAACTCTGGCTGGAAAGGCTTGCTCCGGCTGGAATAATGCACGATCACTTTAATTTTTTGCACGCGAGTTAGCATATTCTAACTAAACGATATAAAATTGGAGGTCGTTTATTATGCTTAAAACAGATTCGAAGAAGCTGGAAACAAGGGACTTTATATCGGTGGGCATCTTTTCGCTCATCTATACTGTAGTGGCGTTTGTGGTTGGCGGTGTTGCGCAGATGACGCCGGTCACTTTCCCGTTTATGCCAATGATCGTGGCGCTCTTTACGGGGACAGTTTTCATGCTCTATGTGGCAAAAATACCGAAGAAGGGAGCTCTCTCCATTCTCGGTGTAATCGCGGCGATCTTGCTGTTTGTTACAGGAATGTTCTGGATGATGTCCGTATTCTTCCTGGGTTTCGGCTTGATCGCGGATCTTATCTGCGCTTCCGCTGATTTCAGATCCTTTAAGAAAAACCTGCTTGCCTACTGCGTCATGGCGCTTGCGCCGATGGGGGCATACATTCCAATGGTTGTCATGCCCGCACAGTTTGATGCTTTTATGAAGAATAAAGGTGACTTCTCCTCCTTTGAAGGAGTGATTCATTCGATTGGGGCTGCCTGGTGGGCGATCCCCGCAATGATTATCGGGACGATCGTCTGCGCGATCATCGGCGGACTGATTGGAAAGAAGCTTATGAAAAAACACTTTGAAAAAGCAGGGGTTGTATAAATGAGACTCGACCCACGGACGAAGCTTCTGATTCTCGCGGTCACAAGCGTTTCCGTTTTTATGAATAAAAGCATCGCGGTGGAGTGTGTGCTTGCGGGGATTCCGCTTGTGCTGCTGAGCATTTCCGGCAATCTGAAAAGAATGCTGAAATACGCAGCTTTTTTTCTCACGCTTCTGCTGATCCAGCTTTTTATCGTACCGAGGCTGCCCGTGACTTTCGGCGGGATCGTCTATATGTTTGCAGTGTATATCCGCAAGCTTCTTCCCTGTTTTATGCTGGGCAGCTTTCTGATTGCAACGACAAGCGTAAGTAAATTTCTTGCGGCGATCACAAAGCTCCGATTGTCGAAAGGGCTCACGATCGCTCTTGCCGTTACGCTTCGTTATTTCCCGACCATGAGAGAAGAGTGGGCCTCCATACGGGATGCCATGGCGCTGCGAGGGATATCAGCGTCCGCGGCTGGGCTGATTGGCCATCCTATACAGACGATGGAGCATGTCTATGTTCCCCTGCTTGTTTCTGCTTCCAGAATTTCGGACGAGATCACGCAGGCAGCGATTACAAGAGGCATTGAGCACACAGGTGAAAGAAGCTGCATAGAGGAAATCGCGTTTTCGTTTGCTGATTTGCTGGTGGTAATTGCTTACGCTGCGCTCGTTGCCGGCATGGTCTACGCGGGCATGAAAGGGGTGTTTTGATTATGATATCGTTTCAAAATGTCTCTTTTACATACGCTGAAGGCGGGAATGGCGGAGTCCTTGATTTGAACCTTATTGTCCGGTCCGGCGAATGCGTGCTGCTTTGCGGACCATCCGGATGTGGAAAAACAACAGTTACACGGCTCGCAAACGAACTGATTCCCCATTTCTTCCACGGCAATCTTTCGGGGCAGGTGAAGGTAAACGGTATGGATACCCGGGAGACAGAGATTGCTGCGCTATCGGATGCGGTAGGGACGGTTTTTCAGAATCCTCGAACGCAGTTTTTCAATACGGATACGGACAGCGAGATCGTGTTTGGGCTTGAAAATCGGGGCATTCCGCGAGAGGCTCTGCGCTCCCGATTAGATGAACTTACGGAGGAGCTGCATCTTAGCGGGCTCCGGGGTCGAAATATCTTTGAACTGTCCGGCGGCGAGAAGCAGAAGATCGCGTTTTCCAGCGTGTATGCTTCAGCTCCCGATGTCCTTGTGTTTGACGAGCCATCATCGAATCTCGACATGAAGGCCATCGGAGAATTGGCTGATTTGCTCCGACGGGCGAAAATATCAGGAAAGACCATTCTGATCGCAGAGCACCGCATCTGGTATCTGATGGACATTGTGGATCGCGTCGTTTATATGCAGGATGGCCGGATTGCGTCGGACATGGAGGCTTCAGCGTTCAAGGCGCTGTCTGAAGCAGATATTCGCAGAATGGGACTGCGTGTCAGGGATCTGTCGGTATCCGAATCGGGCGGTGTGAAAACAATCGCTGCCGATGGATTGCTTTCCGCTCAGAAAATCAGCGTCCGTCTCGGCAGCCGGTATGTATTGAATGATATCTCTTTTCAGGCAAGCCGCGGAGAAATCATCGCCATTGCGGGCGTCAACGGCGCCGGGAAATCGACCCTCGCCAGAATGCTCTGCGGATTGCAAAAGAACGGCTCCGGTACTGTTTTGTGGGCTGGAAAACCGATGAGCCGGCGGTTGAGACGGAAAAAGGCATACATGGTCATGCAGGATGTGGGGCACCAGCTCTTTACCGACAGCGTGGCGGCGGAATGCGCGCTTGGCATAAAAGCCCCGAACAGAGACGAGATTGACCGCACATTAGAAAAGGTGGATCTGCTGGCGTATAAGGAACGGCATCCCTTGTCTCTTTCCGGCGGGCAGATGCAGCGCCTTGCGGTTGTGGTGAGCGATATCTGCGGCAAGGAGCTGCTGGTGTTCGATGAGCCTACCAGCGGACTGGATCTGAAAAGCATGGAAGAGGTCGGCACCTTGACACGAAGCCTTGCGACGCAGGGCAAGGTGCTTTTGATCATCACACATGATATTGAGTTTATGATGCGGATTTGCACAAGAATACTGTTCATCCGGGACGGAGAAATCGTGGAGGACCTTTCCGGTGGACAGAAAGAAAAGATTGTAAGACTTTTGCGAGGTGAGGAATGATGGCGGGAAAAGAAAACTCGGCGATGACGATTCTGATGGATTTTGCGAAGCCGTGCAAAGGGAAACTGATCGGCTCCGTTGTACTTGCGGTTTTGGGGGCGCTTTGCGGCATGATCCCCTATATCGCGGTGTCCCGCGGGATCATTATGATCTGCCACGAAGACTATGCTTTCAGCAAGTTGGCGTTTCTGGCATTGATTGCGTCTGCGGGCTATCTCGGGCAGGTGTGGTTCGGAACGTTTTCTACAATGAAGAGCCATGAGTCTGCCTTTATCATTCTGCGGAATATCCGCATGGCGATAACAGAGAAGCTCTCCCGTGTCCCCATGGGAATGATCCTTGATACGCCGTCCGGGAAATTCAAAACGATCATCGTGGACACCGTGGAAAAGCTGGAGCTTCCGCTGGCGCATATGGTGCCAGAGCTCACTGCCAACATCCTGATCCCGGTTCTAATGCTCGTTTACCTCTTCAGCCTTGATTGGAGACTCGCGCTGATCTCTCTTGTGACGATTCCGGTGGGTGCCTTCTGCTATATGGGAATGATGAAGGATTACGAGAAGAGATATGCCAGAGTACTTGCCGCAGGGAAAAACATGGATGCCGCAACGGTGGAATACATCGGCGGCATCGAAGTGGTGAAGACGTTCAATCAGGGTGAACGCTCATATAAAAAATACGCCGACGCCGTGGCGGAAAACGAGACAGCCAAAGTGACCTGGTTCAAGCAGACCAACGGCTACTATGTGATGGGGCTTTCCATCCTGACGGCAACGCTTGTGGGCGTGCTGCCCTTGGGGAGCTGGCTCTTTATAAACGGAAGGGTCGAAGCGGGTACGCTGATCACCTGCATCATTCTCGCCCTTGGACTCGTAAAGCCACTGATTCAGGCATTGCAGTACACCGACAGCCTGGCCATGGTGGATTCCACCGTAAAAGAGGTAGGGGATCTTCTGGATGAGCCGGAGCTTGTGCGGCCGACCGAGAGAGCTGTCCTTGCGGACGCCGACGTATCCTTCGATCATGTTACCTTCCGATACAAAGAGACGGAGGTCTTGCATGGGATTTCCTTTGACTGCGCAAAAAACGGTATGACGGCCATTGTGGGTCCCTCCGGCTCCGGTAAATCTACCATTGCGCGGCTCATCGCCTCCTTCTGGGAGGCGGAGAGCGGCTGCGTCCGTATTGGCGGCGTGGACGTGCGGAACATTCCTCTCCCTCAGATAATGGAGCTTGTCTCATATGTATCACAGGATAACTTCCTGTTCCATCTGTCTATCCGGGAAAACATTCGGATTGGAAAACCGGAGGCCACAGACGCAGAGATCGAAGCAGCGGCAAAAAAAGCGAGCTGTCACGATTTCATCGCCGCTCTGCCGGAGGGCTATGATACGCTGGCGGGCGATGCGGGAAGCCGCCTCTCCGGCGGAGAAAGGCAGCGTATCGCCATTGCAAGGGCGATCCTGAAGAACAGCCCGATCGTGGTGCTGGATGAAGCCACGGCATTTACCGACCCTGAAAATGAGGCCGTTATTCAAGCATCCATCGCAGGGCTTGTAGCAGGAAAAACTTTAATCGTCATTGCGCATCGGCTGTCTACCATTACAAAAGCAGACAAGATCCTTGTCGTGGAGAAAGGAAATGTCGCTGCGGAAGGAACCCATGAGGAGCTTCTTGAAACAAGCAATCTATACAAGGAATTGTGGAAAGCCCATATGCAGGGCAGAGATACCGCAGAGGAGGTGGCGGGATGATAAGGCTGTTTCAAAGACTTTTGTTGTTCTCGGGCTTACAGAAGAAGCGTCTTATCCGCTCTTTTCTTGCATACCTTGTCAACTCATTCTTTGAGATGATCCCAATCATGGCCATTCTAACGGTGCTCACAGGAATCCTGAAGCAGCTTTCCGGCGATGTCATGCCTGAAAGCACGATCTGGATCTCGCTTGGCATCATGATCGTTTCCATTGCAGGGCGAATTGTGTTTGTCGATCTTTCTGCCAATGCCAGAACTCTTGGCAGCTTCGCGTTCGGGTCGGAAAAGCGCATGGAGATCGGCGAACGCCTGAAAAGGGCGCCTATGGGCTATTTCAATGAAAACAGGCTCGGGGATATCACTGCGGCGGTGACGACCACACTTGGCGATCTGGAGCAGCAGTCCGTTACCATTATGGAAAATGTGGCGGGCGGGTTTATCCACGCCATCGTGATTAGCGTTTGGCTTATGATCTATGAGTGGCGGATCGGGCTGATCTCCTTGGCCGGACTTGCTGTGGCGCTCATTGTTTATTCGCTTATTGGCAAGGTCGGCAGGAAACACGCGCCCCGCCGTCAGGCAGCCCAGGCTGACCTGGTCACTGCCGTTTTGGAATATGTGCAGGGCATGGGCGTAGTCAAGGCGTTTGGGCTGGCGGAGCGCACCGGAAAAGCAGTTGACACCGCAATCGAGGAAAGCAAAGAGGCAAATATCGTGCTTGAAAAGGCGTTTTCCAAAATGACGGCGCTCTATCAGACGGTGTTCAAGCTCGCGCGGGCGGCTATTCTGGTTTTTGCGCCCTATCTTTTGGCGGGAGGAAGCATCACGCCGGAGAAGTGCCTGCTGCTTCTCGTGTCCAGCTTCATGATCTATTCCGCCGTGGAGGTGGCGGGCAGTATGTCCTCCGTTGCCCGCGCGGTGGAGGCTTCCCTGGACCGGCTGGATAACATCATGGACATTCCGTCCCTGGACGAAAACGGGGCTGATCTTGTGCCGGAAAATTTCAATATCGAAGTGAAGAATATGTCCTTTGGATACGGGGAAAAGGAGGTATTACATCAAATCGGCTTAAGCGTACCCCAGGGAAGCTCCTGCGCCATCGTTGGTCCCTCCGGCTCCGGAAAAACCACGCTGGTCGGTCTGATCGCCCGTTTCTGGGATGTGAAGGAAGGACAGATCACGCTCGGCGGCCGGGATGTGCGGGAATATACCAGCGGCAGCCTTCTAAAGAATTTCGCCATCGTATTTCAGAATGTGTATCTCTTTGAGGACACCGTCGAGAACAATATCCGGTTTGGCAGACCGGACGCAAGCGAGGATGAAATCATAGCAGTCGCAAAGAAAGCCTGCTGCCATGACTTTATCATGACGCTGCCCGACGGTTATCAGACAACGATCGGCGAAGGAGGCTCCAGCCTCTCCGGCGGAGAAAGGCAGCGGATCGCCATTGCAAGGGCGATCCTGAAGAACGCACCCATCGTCATTTTGGATGAAGCTACAGCCAGCGTGGATCCCGAAAACGAGCAGGAGCTGCAAAAGGCCATCCGGGAGCTGACAAAAGGCAAAACGATCCTGATGATTGCCCACCGTCTGTCCACCGTGCGCACGGCAGATCAAATCATCGTGCTGGAGAACGGCAGGATCGTTCAACGCGGAAACCATGAGGAGCTGATGCGCGAAGACGGCCTGTACAGGCACTTTGTGGGAATGCGCAGCCGGGCGATCGGCTGGACGCTGAAAGGCGGGAAAGCATATGGGTAGAAGGTTAGACAAAAGATACTTGACCGGAGCGGTATCTGCAATGGAAAAACAGTATGGCGTGGAAAAGACAGAGGCGATCATAGAAGATGCATGGAGACGTTATGCGGAAATCGTAGACGAAAACGCCGACGAGCCGAAAAAGATGTATATGCATACGAGGAAACGCATCTATCCTGCCATCGCCGCCTTTGACGCCATGACGGGAAATGGGATCTCCCGTGAGGAAGCGGCGGCTTTTCTGAATAGATATTATGAAAAGCGGGCAGCGGGCGTTGGTGCAAAAATCAAAGGGGCAATGAAGATACCGGGTCTGTATAAGCTGGTGCCGAGGTTCTTTGCCAAAATGACAAAGAGCTCCTTTGGAGAGGACTGCGGTTTTCGGGCTGATTGGATACGAACCGAGCAGGAGGAAATGTGCTTCGACATGCTGGCCTGCCCCTATCAGGACACCTGTGTGAAATACGGCTGCCCGGAGATTGTGGCCGGCTTTTGCCGCGCGGATGACGAGGCCTACGGGCATATGCATCCAAAGCTCAAATGGGGACGGACAAAGACGCTCGGACAGGGCGGAGACTGCTGTGATTTTAGACTGACGATAGAGTCATGACCCTATGGAAAGACGGATGAGATACAAGACCCTCCAATGCTTTCTTGCGGCGCTGACTATGATCGCGTTCCTCGCTCCCGCCTCATATGCATCCGGTACACCGGACGCATATGAGGCAGGCGCAAACACTGTTTCCGAAAAATATATTGGCAAAACGGTTCCAGGCGCCTGTGTCGTGATTTCGGAATTGCAGCGGCCATCTGCGGGTTTTTCACGGGGATCAGCCATGCCGTAAAGAGAAAAACCAGAGCATCGGTCCTTACGATTATTTTATTTGGATTGCAAATTATAGCTGCGTGGATGCTCGGATTCTTAACAGTAGTATAAATCAACAGAAAACGGAGGAATGGATTTATGGACAAAAAGAAAAAGTGGACGGTTAAGGATGTTATTACAACGGTATTGCTCTCCGCAGTGCTGATCGTGATCCAGTTCGTCGTCAATATGGTCTGCATGGCCAACGACTTTGTCAGCATGGTGCTGTCGGTGGGGATCACCATGTTCCTCTGCGCGCCGGTCTATATGCTCATGGTCAGCCGGATCGGCAAGCGGTTTGTGACGCTGATCTATATGACGATCCTCGGCGTGATTTTCCTGCTGATGGGCAACTGGTTCTTGCTTCCTTATTATGTTCTCGTGGGGCTCCTCTGCGAGGCGATTCTCTGGAAGGAAGGCTCCTGCCAAAAACCGAAACGGCTGACCGCCGCCTGGACGGTGGCGAGCCTTTTATACAACGGGGTCAATCTGCTGCCCATCTGGTTCTTCTGGGACACCTACTACGATTTTGCGCTGGCAAGCGGCATGGAGCAGAGCTACATCGATTCCTATGTGCGTTACTACACCTCTCCCGGCTGGCTGGTCTTTATTCTGCTGTTCACGACGCTGATGGGCTTTTTAGGCTGCATGGTGGGCAGTCGGCTGATCCGCAGGCATTTTCAGAAGGCCGGCGTTCTATGAGAGCGGACGCATCCTTTGCGGTGCCGGTCAAGCTGTGGGCGCTGCTGTGCGTCTTTGCCGGAGTGACCATCGGCGGGAATGTGCTGCTCACCTGCATCCTGACCGGCGGCGCGCTTCTTTATCTCGTCTTACAGCGGAACTTCCGCCTTGCCGCGTCCTATGGCTGCTTTTATCTGCTGCTGGCGCTGCTGCTCTACGGCATCCGCTTCCACGGGCTGCGCATGCCGGTCTTTTCGGAATTTTATGTTCTGATGTTCTGGAATCTGTCACCGATCTTTCTGGTGTCATGGGATTTGATCACCACGCCGCCGGGGATGCTCTCCGCGTTTTTATCCCGCCTCCGTATGCCTACCCCGTTCATTCTCGGGCTTCTTGTGGTCTTTCGCTTCTTCCCCACCATGCGGACGGAGCTAAAGGGTGTGGGCAGGTCGATGAAAAACCGGGGGCTGACTGCGGTGGGACAGCTGCTCGCACATCCCGTGCAGAGCATGGAGTATGTGCTGGTTCCGTTTCTTCTTCGGGTATTGCAGCTTGCCGATCAGCTTTCCGTTTCCGCCGTTGCAAGAGGTGCGGAGCGTCCGGGCGTGCGCGGCAGCTATTATGAGAAAAGGAGCGGGGCGCGGGATCACATCGCGGCAGCCGCATGTGCGATAGTCACGGCTTCCTATTTGGTTTTGGAAAGGAGCATGGCATGATCGAGCTTACACGCGCTTCCTTCCAATACGAAAACTCGGACAGAGGCGTGCAGGACATTTCCCTTTCAGTAAAAAGCGGCGAATGCGTCGTGCTGACGGGGCTCTCCGGCTGCGGCAAGACCACCGTGACAAGGCTTGTCAACGGGCTTGCGCCGTCCTATTATCCCGGAGCCTTCAGCGGAAGTGTGAGGATAGACGGCAAGGACATATCAAGGCTTTCCACATGGGAGATCGGGCGTTTGGTGGGAAGCGTTTTTCAGGACCCCAAAAGCCAGTTCTTTTCCTCCGAGCTTGCCGGAGAGGTGGCCTTTCCCTGCGAGAATTACGGCCTGTCCACCCGGGAGATACGGGAGAGGACGGACGCCGCCATAGAGGCGTTGAAGCTGTCCCGTTTAAGGGACAGGGCAGTTGACGTCCTCTCAAGCGGAGAAAAGCAGCGGGCGGCCATTGCGTCCGTATATGCCATGAAGCCAAAGGTCTTTGTGTGCGACGAGCCGACGTCCAACCTCGACGCCGCCGGGACGCGGCAGCTTGCGCAGACCCTTCGGCAGCTCAAGGAGCAGGGCTTTACCCTGCTCCTCGCGGAGCATCGGATCGACTGGCTGATGGGGATCGCAGACCGCTTTTTATATCTGCGGGATGGCAGAATAGCGGCCGAGTATACACCGGAGGATCTGCTTCTCCTGCCAGAAGCAGACATCTTAGGGATGGGCCTGCGTTCTCCGCACGAGGGAAGGTGCCCTCCCGCTCCCTCCGTATTGGACGAAAGCCCTGCCGTCTTGAAGACAGCAGGGCTCTCGAAAAGAATATGCAAAGAAGTCATTTTCGATGATGTTTCCCTCTCCTTTCCGAAAGGCAGGGTGACCGCCATAACGGGGCAAAACGGCGCGGGGAAAACCACCCTTGCGCAGATCCTCTGCGGGCTGGCAAGGCAGACAAGGGGACATATCCTGATAGATGGGAAAAAAGCAAGAGCGGCAGTCCGGCGCAGGGAGATCTATTACTGCGGCAACGACACGTCAACACAGTTTTTTACGGCAAGCGTGGCGGAGGAGCTGCTGCTGAATACCAGATTGACAGAAGAAAGCAAGAGCCGTGCAAGGAACCTGCTCAAAGAGCTTGGGCTTTACGAGTACAGGGACGCGCACCCGTCCACCCTGTCCGGCGGGCAGAAGCAGCGCCTTGCCATCGCCTGCGCCGTCTTTTCCGGCCGCGGGATACTGATCCTTGACGAGCCAACCAGCGGCCTTGACGGGCAGAATATGCGCCTGATCGCGGAAAGGCTGAAAAGCGAAGCGCGGAACGGCAGAACCATTCTCGTGATCACCCACGACAGGGAACTGATCGAGAGCTGCTGCGATAACATTGTGGAGGTTGAAAAACGATCATCATGAAACCGCCAAGGGGCGCTATGGGATATCCGGGCCGGAGAAATCGTTTTCCGCTCCTGCCGGCAGCTCCACCGCGATGGTCGTGCCCTTGTCCGAGCTTTCCTCCACCCAAACGGAGCCGCCGTGGAGGTTGGCGATCTCCCACACCAGAGAAAGTCCCAGTCCCGCGCCGCCGTACTCGCGGCTGCGGGATTTGTCTACCCGGAAGAAGGGATGAAAAATGCTCCGCTGATATTCCTCCGGAATGCCGCAGCCGGTGTCGGAAACGCGAATGATGCACTTTTCCTGCCCCTGTGCAAGCTCGACCCGCACTGAGCCGCCGGGACGGTTATATTTGACGGCATTTTCTGTCAGGTTAAAGAGCAGACGGTAGATCAGCGCGTCGCTGCCGGTCAGGGCGGCGTCGCCCTCCGCTTCCAGCGAGATGCTTCGCTTCTCCGCCAGCGGCGCGAGATCCGTGAAGATCTCCTCGACCATGGGGGCGAGCTGGAGCTGCTCGTTCCGCGCCACCTGCTGCAGATTGCTCATCTCCAGCAGCGTCTTGGTCATCTGTGTCAGCCGCTCCGTCTGCTCACGCAAAAGCGTGAGGAACTCCACCGTCTCCGGCCGCACATCGGGATGCTCCGCGGAAAACAGCTCCAACTGCGCCTGCATCAGAGCCAGCGGCGTGCGCAGCTCGTGGGCGGCGTTGCCGGTGAACTGCCGCTGGGCGGCAAAGGCGTTATTCAGCCGCTCCAGCATCTGGTTGAACGAGCGGCTCAGCTGCCGGAACTCCGGAAGCACATCCTCATCGATCCTCATATCGGCAAGATTGTTCAGCTGTACCTGCTCCACCTGCGCAGCAAAGCTGCGCAGGGGCTTTAGGGCGCGTCCGCTGACAAAATAGGCGAGGAAACCGCTGAGCAGCGTTACCGCCGCCGTGATGTACCAGTTGGTGGTGCGGAAGCGCCCCTGCACCCCATCGACGACGATAGTCAACTCCTCGCTGGGCGCTATGAGCTGCAGGTCAAAGCTCGCCGCTCCGCAATCATTCAGGATCACTGTGCCGCCGCCCTGTAAGCTGTCCGCAATGGTGTCCATATAGTACACACCGGAGGAGCACAGCAGCAAATTCATGGCCACGCAGGTGATGCCGATGAGCAGGACGGACATCAGCGTGATGCGCCACTGCAGGGAAAGCCGCTTCATACTTCCCCGCCTCCCATCAGATAACCCTCGCCGATGCGGTTGCGGATGGGGTCATAGCCCAGCACGGCGCGGAGTTTTTTGCGCAGGGCGGAGATGTGGACGCGGATGGAATTGCTGAAGCTGTCCACGCTGCTGTCCCAAACATGCTCCATCAGCTCTTCCTGACTCACGGGCCGCCCCTGATGTACCATCAGGTATTCGAGAATCCCCGTTTCCTTGCGGGTCAGCGTCAGCGTCTGCCCGTTGACAGCGGCGGTGCGGGAGCGGGTGTCGAAGCTCAGGCCTCCGCAGCTCAGCAGCACATCCTGCTGGGTGAACTGCCGCAATGTCAGGCTGCGGATGCGGGCCTCCAGCTCGGCCAGGTGGAAGGGCTTTGCCAGATAGTCGTTCGCCCCGGCGTCCAGCCCCTGCACCTTGTCCTCCACCTCACAGCGGGCGGAGAGGATCAGCACCCGCGTCTCCCGGTCGGTCTGCCGCAGGGTGCGCAGCACCGTCATGCCGTCCTTTTTCGGCAGATTCAGATCCAGCAGTACCAGATCGTAGCGCTCTACGCCCAGAAGCGCCAGCGCCTTTTCCCCATCATAGCAGTAGTCCACGCTGTAGGCCAGCCGCCGCAGGCTGCGGACGATCGTCTCGCACAGGGCGCGTTCATCTTCAATTACTAAAAGGTGCATGAGAGCCCTCCTTTTTATTTCTCCGTTTTTATGCTGCTTTCATTATAGCAAGAATAGATAAGGTTTGCATTAAGTTTTCGTTCTTAACAGAGACTTTAACTCTCCCGCGCTATGATGGGGGCAGAAAATCGGAAAGGGTGATGAAAAATGAGCTGCGGGAAAAAGGCCGCGGCGCAGATCGCGCTGCTGATGGCCGGAACCGCCATGCTGTGCTTCGGTGTATGGCGGGGCGAGGCGGCGACGGTGCTGAGCAAGGCCATCAAACTATGTCTGGAGTGTGTGGGCATTGGGTAAAAGGTTTTCAGGCGTTTCACAGACCATGTCCCGCTTCCGGGGCTGGATCCAGGCAGGGGCAACGCTGCTGACCAACCTGCACCTGCCGAACTTTCTCAAAGGCGGACTGTATCAGGGAGCGGGGAAGGCTGTCTGCGTGCCGGGGCTGAACTGCTACTCCTGTCCGGCGGCCTCCGGAGCCTGTCCCATCGGGGCGTTTCAGGCGGTAGTGGGGTCTTCCAAGTTCAGCTTCTCCTATTATATCACAGGCTTTCTCATTCTGCTGGGCGTGCTGCTGGGGCGCTTTATCTGCGGCTTCCTCTGTCCCTTTGGCTGGTTTCAGGAGCTGCTGCATAAGCTCCCGACAAAGAAGCTCTCCACAAAGAAGCTCAAGCCCCTGACATACCTCAAGTACGCCGTCCTGCTGGTGATGGTTTTCCTGCTGCCGGCGTTCCTTGTGAACGATGTGGGCATGGGAGACCCGTTCTTCTGCAAATACCTCTGCCCCCAAGGCGTGCTGGAGGGAGCCATCCCGCTGTCCCTTGCCAATTCCGGCATCCGGGCGGCGCTGGGCAAGCTGTTTACATGGAAGTTCAGCATCCTGCTGGCGGTGATCGTGCTGAGCGTACTGTTCTACCGTCCCTTCTGCAAGTGGCTCTGCCCGCTTGGCGCATTCTATGCGCTGTTCAACCGGGTGTCCCTCTTCCAGATGAAGGTGGACAAGAGTAAGTGCGTCTCCTGTGGGAAATGTGCCAGAGCCTGCAAGATGGATGTGGATGTGACGAAAACGCCCAACCATACCGAGTGCATCCGCTGCGGAATGTGCATCCGCGCCTGTCCGACGAACGCCGTGTGCTTCCGTTACGGCTTCGGCAGCGGGAAAGAGAAGGAAAACGCAGCAACGCTGCGAGAAAACAACAAAGCTTAAGGAGAAACGAATATGAATGCAAAGAAGATTCTGGCTCTGCTGCTGGGCGCGATGATGCTGCTCTCCCTTGCAGCCTGCGGCGCAAAGGGCAGCGACAAGCAGGCGGATATGAGCGGAGGCGGTTCCGCCATGACCAGCGAGCCGAAAACCGACGAGGAGGCCCTCACCCTGCACAAGGAGCTGCTGGAGCAGGAGAACGCGATCCTGTCGGAAAATACCGAGCTGTGGGAAAAGGTCTATATGGAGGCCGACAAAGGCATGGCAATGATCGAGGACGGGAAAAACTACGGCGATTTCCTGCTGGATACCGTCGAGGCCGCGAAAGAGCAGTTCACCGACAAGGAGTATGAGTGGCTGAAGGAGTCAACCACGGAGATCAGTAATATTGAAAACAAGCTGACCGAGTTGGAAAAGAAGTATCCCGAGATCATGCAGAAATCCATGGACGGCGATATGAGTATGCCCGCGGGCAGCGACACGAGCAACCCTCCCGACGACGGCAGCATGCAGAAGTTCCCCGCCTTTGAAGGCAAAGACCTGGATGGCAACACGGTGAAGAGCGAGGAGCTGTTCTCCGGCAACGCCGTCACCGTAGTGAATTTCTGGTTCACCACCTGCAATCCCTGCGTGGGAGAGCTTGCCGAGCTGGACGCGCTGAACAAGGAACTCGCGGAGAAGGGCGGCTCCCTCATCGGCGTCAACACCTTCACGCTGGACGGTGACAAGGCGGCGATCGCGGATGCAAAGGACGTGCTGATGAAGAAGGGCGCCACCTATCAGAATGTGTATTTTGACTCTGACGGTGAGGCGGGAAAGTTTACCACCAACATCTTTGCCTATCCCACCACCTATGTGGTTGACCGCAGCGGCAATATCGTGGGCGAGCCCATCGTCGGCGCTGTCACCGGCAAGGCGCAGGCCGAGGCGCTGCAAGCCCAAATCGACAAGGCGCTTGCCGCCGATATGGGCTGACGCGAGATAAAAAAGCGCCTGCTGTGCGCCGCTGCATTGCCCATGGCGCTCGAAGGGTCGGAGTGAGTTCTGATTCCCCTGAAAGGAGGAAACGCGATGTATCGGAGCGTATTGGCACTGCTTTTCGCCGTGGTGCTGCTGCTCAGCGGCTGCGCTGTCGGGCAGCAGACTGTGCCGAAGGAAAAGAGCGGACAGAAAACAAAGATGGACGGAGCGGCTTTTGACCGGTCCGACGAGGAGATCACCTATATGGATACCAAAGACAATGTCATCTATCTGGCGGGCGGCTGCTTCTGGGGGATGGAACAGCTGATGCAGTCCATCCCCGGCGTTATCGACGCCGAGAGCGGCTACGCCAACGGCACCTGCGAGGAGGACGCCGACTACCAAACCGTCTGCACGGGCAACACGGGCTTTCGGGAGACCGTGCGGGTGGAATACGACCCCGAGCAGGTGAGTCTTGACGCGCTGCTGCTGGCCTACTTCTATGTCATTGACCCCACGGTGCAAAACCGGCAGGGCAACGACCGCGGCAGCCAGTACCAGACCGGTGTCTACTACACCAACGAAAGCGCGAGAGAAACGGTGAAGCGCATCGCGGAGATCGAGCGCGGCCGCAGCGAGAAATTCTTCGTGGAGATCGGCCCGCTCAAGAACTACTATCCTGCCGAGGAATACCACCAGAACTACCTCGAAAAGAACCCGAACGGCTACTGCCACATTCCGCGCACGGAGATGGAGCTCTTTTCCCGGCTGCGCATCGACCCGGGTGACTATCAGAAGCCCGCGGCGGAGTCCATCCGGGACAAGCTGACGGCGGAGCAGTACCGCGTCACGCAGGAGAGCGGCACGGAACGCGCCTTCACGGGCGAGTTCTGGGACAAGTTTGAAAAGGGCATCTATGTGGATGTCGTGACCGGCGAGCCTCTCTTTTCCTCCACAGATAAGTACGGGAGCGGCTGCGGCTGGCCCGCCTTTACAAAGCCTATCGAGGGCCCCGCTGTGGTGGAAAAAGAGGATCTGAGCCACGGAATGCGCCGCACGGAGGTCAGAAGCCGCGCCGGAGACTCCCATCTCGGTCATGTGTTCACCGGCGATCCGGAGTCGCCCAACGGCGTGCGCTACTGCATCAACAGCGCGGCCCTGCGCTTCGTCCCCTATGAAAAAATGGAGGCCGAGGGCTACGGATACCTGCTGTACCTGTTTGAAAAATAGGACGGAAGGGGCCGGCAGTTCTCATGCAGGGAACTATCAGCACATCACAGCATATCGGACTGCCCGGTGGCAGTCCGATATGCTGTGAACGGAAGTTTCCGGCACTCTCAATGAGCCGATTTCGAAACGGAGAAGCAGAAGCAGGATGCCAAAACAGAGAACGAGGCCCGGCTCACCATCGACGGCGCAGCTCATAACGAGCTGATCCACTGACTTACCCCGGCGGGGCATACCGCATCGCCCTGCTTCCTCCATATTGCAAAGCCCCCCGGCACGTCCGCATGGTGCCGGGGGGCCTTTTTGCGCAGCAAAAAGCAGACCGGATGGTAAAAATGACCGGAAATACAAAAAACCACCTGAATCTCAAGGACTCAAGTGGTTTTTCTCGATGGAGCTGCTATCCAGATTCGAACTGGAGACCTCATCCTTACCAAGGATGCGCTCTACCAACTGAGCTATAGCAGCAAATGGCGACCCGGATCGGGCTCGAACCGACGACCCCCAGCGTGACAGGCTGGTGCTCTAACCAACTGAGCTACCGGGCCATGATCGCTCAAGTGCATCGTTTCTGGCGTTTGACCGCCGGAACGTGTGTTATTATACCTGAGAAACGCGCGGTTGTCAAGCAGGAATTTCAGAAAATGTCAAAAAAGTTTTGGAAAGTCCGACATTCCGGGGAAAATACAAAAACAAAACGCACAGAGTACTCTCTGTGCGCTTGTGGCAGGGGTAGTAAGTCTCGAACTCACGGCACGCGGTTTTGGAGACCGCTGCTCTACCAACTGAGCTATACCCCTACAGATATTCCGCATTCGCTGAATGCTTGATTATTATATAAGATTCTGTGCGGAATGTCAAGCATGAATTTCGCTTTTTTTGCAAAAAGCGGGAGACAGGGAACGCTTTTTCGCAAAACGACGCCGAAAACAGGTGGAACTTCGGCTTTCCACCTTGAAGGAAAGCGGGAAATAGTGTATTATAAGGGGTATCAAACGTGTAATTCCGGGCTTGCTATGCCCTGACAGGGGGAACGCCACTATGGCAGATAAAAACTTTTTGACCGAGATCATTGACGCCGACCTCGCCGAAGGCAAGATCCGCGAGATCCATACCCGCTTCCCGCCGGAGCCCAACGGCTACCTGCACATCGGCAGCGCCAAGGCGATCTATATCAACTGGTCCATCGCAAACCAGTACGGCGGCAAGTTCAACCTCCGCCTCGACGACACCAACCCCGCCCGCGAAGGGGAGGAGTATGTCAACAGCATCATCGAGGACCTGCACTGGCTGGGTGCCGGCCCCAACGGCGGCATCTTCTACGGCAGCGACTACTTCGACAAGTGCTATGAGTACGCCGAGAAGCTCATCCTCGAGGGCAAGGCATACGTCGATGACCTGACCCGCGACGAGATGCGCGAGTACCGCGGCAGCGACGCAGGCAAGCCCTCCCGTCCCTCTCCGTGGCGCGACCGCACCCCGGAAGAGAACCTCGACCTCTTCCGCCGGATGCGTGCGGGCGAGTTCAAGGAGGGCGAAAAGACCCTCCGCGCCAAGATCGACCTCGCCAGCCCCAACATGAATATGCGTGACCCGGCCATCTACCGCATCAAGTACGCCGAGCATCACCGTCAGGGCAATAAGTGGTGCATCTACCCGATGTACGACTTTGCCCACCCCATCCAGGACGCCATCGAGGGCATCACCCACAGCATGTGCAGCCTCGAGTTCGAGAACCACCGCCCGCTGTACAACTGGGTCATCGAGAATATCTTTGGCACCGAGTTCCCCAAGCAGCGCGAGTTCGCCCGCCTGAACATGACCAACACCGTCATGAGCAAGCGCTATCTGCGTGAGCTGGTGGAGATGGGCATCGTGGACGGCTGGGATGACCCCCGCATGCCCACCCTGTGCGGCCTGCGCCGCCGCGGCTACACCGCGTCTTCTATCTTCACCTTCGTGCGCGAGGCCGGCATCTCCAAGTCCGACAACCTCATTGATATGCGCCAGCTGGAAGCCTGCATCCGCAGCGAGCTGGACCTGACCGCACAGCGCCGCATCGCCGTGCTGGACCCCGTCAAGCTGGTGGTGGACAACTACCCCGCCGACAAGACCGAGTATTTCGACATCGCCAACAACCCCAACCGTGAAGCCAACGACCCCACGACCCGCAAGGTCGCCTTCACCCGGGAGCTGTGGATCGAGAACGAGGACTTCGCCGAGGTGCCGCCTCCGAAGTTCAAGCGCCTGACCGTCGGCGGCGAAGTCCGTCTGATGGGCGGCTATCTCGTCAAGTGCGAGAGCGTCGAGAAGAACCCCGACGGCAGCATCGCTGTCATCCACTGCACCGCCGACCTCGAGACCGGCAACGGCAGCCCTGCCGATGGCCGCAAGGTCAAGGGTACCATCCATTGGGTGAGCGCCGCCCACGCCGTGGATGCCGAGGTGCGCCTGTACGACAAGCTCTTCACCGAGGCGAACATGAATGCCATCCCCGAGGGCAGCGACTACAAGGATTATCTGAACCCCGACAGCGTTGTCGTCCGCAAGGGCTGCAAGCTGGAAGAGGCTCTGGCCGACGCAAAGCCCGGCGATAAATTCCAGTTCGTGCGCACCGGTTTCTTCACGCCCGACTCGAAGAACCCCGGCGTGTACAATCGTGTCGTGACCCTGCGCGACAGCTTCAAGCCCGCAAAGTAACGAGCGGACCCCAAACATCGCAAAAGGAGCACTTCACAGACCATGAAAAAACACATGACCCGCAATATTATCCTCATGCTGGTGCTGGACGTCATCCTCGGCATCGTGCTGGCCCTCTATATCGCCAACACCGGCACCGTGCCTGCTGCCGATAATGCCGACACCTACACCGACGGCACCTACACCGCCAGTGCGCAGGGTTATCTGAGCGAGGTGGGCGTCACCGTGACCATCACCGGCGGCAAGGTGACGAATGTTGTGATAGATGCTTCCGGCGAGACGCCGGAGCTGGGCGGCAAGGCGGCAGAGACGCTGTCGGCCTCCCTGCTGGCGGCTGGCTCGACCGTCGGGGTGGATGCTGTCTCCGGCAGCACCATGACCAGCGACGCGGTATTTGCGGCAATGAACGATTGCCTTGCACAGGCCGCACAGTGATGAAGTTTTGAACGGAGCTGCTGCACGGCGTGTCTGTGCGGCAGCTTTTTTGTGAGCGAGGTTCTTATGATACTGGATATTCTGCCGCTGGCGGGCGGCACGGCCCGCCTTGTGCGGGTGTACGGCGGCGAGCCCTGCGTAAAGCTGCCCGGGGCTGTTCCTGCGCCGGAAGGGGAGGGCCAGTGGCCCATCACCGAACTGGGAGATTACTGTTTTTCCGAAAAGCCCCGGGGTCTGCCCGGGCCGGAAAAGATCTGCCGCTATGAGCGGGCCGAGGACGGCAAGCTCTGTCTGACCCGTGCTTTTGGCCGGGATGTGGGCGGCAAAGAGCGGTACAGCTTCGACTTCGACGCCCCCGCCGCCCCGGCGCAGGACGACGAGCTCCACCCCATCTGCGGGAACTTCCTGGAAGAAGTCACCCTGCCGGATAGTCTGCGGGTCATCGGCAGCTGCACATTCTACAACTGCCGCAGGCTGCGCCGCCTGACTGCCGGGACAGGAGAGCTGACCATAGGCAGCGATGTCTTCCTCAACTGCTTTGCGCTGGAAGACCTCGTCATCCGCGCCACGCCCGAGCAGGCCACCGGCCTGTTCGCCCTCGTGGGCAGCATCGCCGAGGCCGTGCGGGCGCTGTTCTGGCCGGTGGGGGAGGCCGCGCCCCGGGCGGGGCTGTGGTATCCCGCCTACTGGGAGGACATCGAGGAGACGCCCGCCCACATCCTGCTCCACACCTTTTCGGGGCAGGGCTACCACTACCGTCAGTGCTTCCTCGAAAATAAGCTTCTCCCGGCGGAGTACGACGCCATCTTCCCGCAGGGCCACGACGCCGACGACGCTTCCGTGATGGCGATGCTCTGCTTCGACCGCCTGCGCTGGCCGTGGCAGCTCAGCGATGCCGCCCGGGATGCCTACCGGGACTTCCTCAAGACCAACACCGGGCGGGTGCTGACCCGTCTGCTCAAGGCGCAGGACACCGAGGGCGTCAAAGCCCTGCTGGCGCTGGATGTGATGGATACGGATGCCTTTGCCGAGGGCTCAGCCCTCGCGGCCAAGGCCGACAATGCCGAAGCGGCCGCCCTGCTGGCCGACGCAGAGCACAAAAAGCGTGCCGCTGCGCCCCAAAAGAAGAGGTATGATTTTGATTTCTGAGAAGGAAACGTTTTTTGACCCCCGCAAGCCCTTCCGGTCGGCCCGGCCCGAGACTCACGAAGAGTGGCAGGCCCGGATGGGCGGCGAGGTGCTGGCCGTGGTGCGCAGCGGGCTGTATCTGGACTTCCGCTTTCTGGACCAGGCCCTCTCGGCCCTGACGCCCACCGCCGACGAGCGGTGCGGTGTGCTGGCGACGGATGGGACCATCCTCTGCTACCAGCCCAGCGCCCTGCTTCGGCTTTACCAGAAGAACCCCAAATATCTCAACCGGCTCTACCTCCACACGGTGTTCCACTGCATCTTCCGCCATCTCTGGCTGCGCGGAAAGCGGGACAAACGCCTGTGGGACCTTGCGTGTGACATTGCGGTGGAGAACGTCATCGACGGTCTTGGCCGCAAGAGCGTCCAGCGCCCCCTGACGTGGGTGCGCCAACACGCCTATGAGGAGATCATCGCGCAGGAAAAAGTGGCTGCCGCAGCTCCCATCTACCGCTGGCTGGTGCGGCAGACTCCCGGCGTGCTCCGCCAGCTGGAAAAAGAATTCTACACCGACGACCACCGCCTCTGGCCCAAAGATGCCCCCGAACAGCCCCAGCAGATGCCTGCGCCGCTGCCCCAGAGGACGTGGCAAAAAATCGGCGAGCGGATGCAGACAGAGCTGGAGCTCCGGGACAAAGAGGCCGGTGAGGGCGCGGACGCCATGCGGGAGCAGATCAAAGCCGCAAACCGCAGCCGCCGCAGCTACGGCGACTTCCTGCGCCGGTTCTGCGTCACCCGGGAGGAAGTCCACCTCGACCCGGACGAGTTCGATTTGAACTTTTATACCTACGGCCTGTCGGTCTACGGCAACCTGCCCCTCATCGAGCCGCTGGAGACCCGGGAGAGCAAGAAGATAGAAGAGCTGGCCCTCGTCATCGACACCAGCTACTCCACCTCGGGTGAGCTGGTGCGGGCCTTTCTGGCTGAGACGTACACCCTGCTGAAGGGCAGGGAGAATTTCTTCCATCGGATGAATCTCCACCTCATCCAGGCCGACAACGCGGTGCGGCAGGATGTTCCCGTCAAAAACGAAGACGACCTCATCCGTGCCATGAACCACTTCGAGCTGCGGGGCGGCGGCGGCACCGATTTCCGGCCCGCCTTCGAGTACGTCAGCCAGCTCTGCGCTGAGAAGAAGTTCTCGAACCTCCGGGGCCTGCTCTATTTTACCGACGGTATGGGGACTTACCCGGCCCGACGCCCGGCTTACGACACGGCATTTCTGTTTCTGGGCGACCGCTTCGACGACGCCAATGTGCCGCCCTGGGCGATGAAAGTGGTGCTGGACGAAGAAGAATTTACCGGTGAGGCCGCCCGCGGCGCCTCGGCCCTGTCCGAAGCGCTGGAGGAGGAGGACGACCTCTACCGTGACCTCAACAATTCGTGATAACGAGGGAAAGAATATGAACATCAAACGAGCCAAAGAAGAGATCGAGCATACCGTCAAAGCGTACCTCGCTAAGGATGCTCTGGGTGAATACGCCATCCCGGCCATCCGCCAGCGCCCCATCCTGCTGATGGGGCCTCCGGGCATCGGCAAGACCCAGATCATGGAGCAGGCGGCGCGGGAGTGCGGCGTGGCGCTGGTGGCCTATACCATCACCCATCACACCCGCCAGAGCGCCGTGGGCCTGCCCTTCATCCGTCAGCGCAACTACGGCGGCCGGGACGTCTCTGTGACGGAGTACACCATGAGCGAGATCATCGCCAGCGTCTACGCCAAGATGGAGGCCACCGGCCTGAAGGAGGGCATCCTCTTCATCGACGAGATCAACTGCGTCTCCGAGACGCTGGCCCCCACCATGCTGCAGTTTTTGCAGTGCAAGACCTTCGGCAATCAGGCCGTGCCTGCGGGCTGGGTCATCGTGGCGGCAGGCAACCCGCCGGAGTACAATAAATCCGTCCGCGATTTCGACATCGTCACCCTCGACCGCGTCCGCCGGATGGACATCGAGCCGGATCTGCCGGTCTGGAAGGACTACGCCCGTGCAGCCCACATCCACAGCGCTATCCTGAGCTACCTCGAACTGCACCCCCAGAACTTCTACCAGATAAACGCCGACGTGGACGGCACCCAGTTCGTCACCGCCCGCGGCTGGGAAGACCTCTCCAACCTGCTCAATACCTATGAGTCGCTGGGCCTGCAGGCCGACGAAGAGCTCATCCGCCAGTATATCCAGCACCAGAAGATCGCCGAGGACTTCTCGGCCTACCTCGACCTCTACTACAAGTACCGTGACGACTACGGTGTGGAGGACATTCTGGCCGGTCAGGCCAAGCCTGCCGCTTTTGCGCGGCTGCTGCAGGCCCCCTTCGACGAGAAGCTGAGCCTCGTGAGCCTGATCCTGTCCGGCCTCGAGACGCGCTTCTCTGCCTCCCGGCGGGCAGACGCTGCGGCCGACAGCTGCTATGCCTTCCTGCGGGAGACGAAGAAAGCCTTTGCCGAGATGCCCGCAGAGCTGGCACAGGAGCCGAACTGCTGGGCGCAGCTCTTTGACCAGATGACCGCCGACTACGAGGCCGAGACCCAGAAAAAGCGGACCGCCGGTCTGCTGGATAAGCCCACGCTGGAAGCCCGCTTGCAGACCGCCAAGACCCTGTGCGGCTGGGAGAAAGAGCTTCTGCGCGCCGCCGCGCCGGACGCGGACGCCGCCTTCAAGGTGCTGCGCACCCAGTTCGGCACCCTGTCGGACGCCCGGGACACCGCCCAGCAGACGGCCAGCGCCGCGCTGGAAGCGGCCTTCGACTTCATGGAGCAGGCGTTTGCTGAGAGTCAGGAGATGGTGGTCTTCGTCACCGAGCTGACCCTCTCGCCCGCCGCCCATGCCTTCATTGCCGAAAACGGCTGTGAGCGGTATTTCCGGTACAACAAAGACCTCCTGCTCGACCACCGCAAGGCGGCCCTGGATCAGGAGCTGGAGGCCGAACAGCGTCGGCACGGGATGCTGTAAAAGATATAAACGCAAACGAGGGGCCGCACAGCTGTGCGGCCCCTCGTTTTGTATGCAAAAAGAAAAAGCATCTTGATAAAATCAAGATGCTTGGTGGTTGCGGGGGCCGGATTTGAACCAACGACCTTCGGGTTATGAGCCCGACGAGCTACCAGACTGCTCCACCCCGCGATATTTACTTTTTGCTGTCGGCCTCTCGCTGGCTGCTCAAGTATAATACCACAGGGCGGGGGACTTGTCAAGCGTTTTTTCAAAAAGAATATGACTTTTTTGAAAAGGCCGCTGCCGGAAACAAAAAAGCGCCCCATTCCGGGGCGCTTCGACAGAGCGAATATCACTTGCGGGTGCGGCGGCGCACGAAGCGGACGACGAGGGCGGCTGCGGCCAGAATGACCAGCACGGGCCAGACGCCCACGACCCAGACCGTCAGCTGCTGGATGCCGGAGACGAAGCCCGTCCAGCCATTGCGGAGGGCGCTGGACAGCTGGGAGAGGTAGGATCCCTCGGTGGGGGTGTATTCCTTCACCTCGTCCAGCGAGAGGTAGACCGTGGAGCAGGACACCTGCTGGCTGTACCAGTCCAGCTGCGACTGCCAGCTCTCGATCTGGTACTGGACGTCGCTGAGGGAAGATTCGATCTCCAGCAGGTCGGAGAGGTTTTCGGCGCTGGCCTGAAGCTCCTGCAAACGTGTGCGCTGGGCCGTCAGGTTGGAGAGCCGGGCCTCGATGTCCATATACTGGGTGGTGACGTCCTGCACCTGCTCGCTCTTGTCCACGAGGTTGCCCGCCTGCGCGGCGGCTTCGAGAAAGCTTGCGTAGTTGTCCTGCGGGACGCGGATGGTGAGGGAGAGGGTGCGGCTCGAGCCGGTGTAAGAGGATTCATTGCTGGATTCCAGATAGCCCCCGGCGGCGCTCACGGCGTCGGTGAGGGCGGTGCGGGCGGCGTCAAAGTCCTTGCTCTCGATGGTGAGGTTGGCGGTGTAGATGAGCTTTGTGCTCGTCTGCGCGGCCTCGGCGCTGAGGGTGCCGGTGCCGCCTGCATCGCGGGCGCTCATGGCATCGGCGCTTCCACCGGCCGGGACGGCCGTCTTGGGGGCGGCAAGGGCGCTGTTCACGTCGTCCATCGAGTAGGCGGCGTAGGAGGCCGTCTCAGGGGCAGAGCTGAGGGCCGCGCCGCCCGCAGGCAGCAGGCTGATGGGGGAGTGGACTGCCGCATACAGACCAACGCCGCAGAGCAGGCCGCAGGCGGCGATGCTCAGAGTATTGCGGGGAAAGTGGATGGCTTTTTTGGGCTTTCTGGCGGGTTTCGGTGCCTCTTCTGCCGGCTGCATGGCGAGGAGCTTTGCTTTCAGGTCGTCCGAAGCGTGAAGGTCGTCTAGCTCCATCTTGTACTCATACCACCTCATCTTCGATCTCCTCCTTCAGCATCGTATGTAACTGTGCGCGGGCGCGGCGAAGCCAGCTGAGCACCGTGTTGGTGGGTGCGCCCAGCATCCGGCCCACCTCGGCGGCGGTGTACCCCTCGTAGTAGTGGAGGTAGACCGCGTTGCGGTAGTTCTCGGGCAGGGCGCGCACGGCGTCCAGCACGCTGCCGTCTTCCATCTGCTCCGGAGCGGGAAGATTCTCGTCCAGCTCGGTGTCCTTCTGGCGGGCGGCGCGGGTCAGGTCGTGGCAGCGGTTGACGGTCACACGCAGCAGCCAGGCTTTCAGGTGTTCCTCGCTCTCGAAGCGGCCATTGTAGCACAGCAGCTTTTCGAAAACATCCTGCACCACATCTTCCGCATCGGCGGTGCAGCTGCAGTTGTGCATGGCGGCTCGGAACACCGTGTCACTGTATCGCTGCACGGCCAGCGCAAAAATCTCGTTTCTGGTCAGCTGTCCCATAGTTCTATGCTCCTTTGATGTCCTGTGTACAGCAGGATCCGGTGGAAAATCACCTTTGATTGGGGACATTCACCCTGTATACGGATGAGCGGCCCCGATTATTGCAGTTTATGGTGCAGAACGGAAAAATCTTCCGCCCGGCACCGCACAGGGTACTCAAAGTATAACATGAATACGCCAAAAACAAAAGGGCCATTTGCCGCCATGTTTTGGCAAATGACCCTGAGAGCTTCTGTTCGGTTATCGGTAGAGCCGCTGGAAGAGGGCTATCCGCTCGGAGAGATAGGTCTCGGCCCGGGGGTGGCGGAGCCAGCGCTTGCCCGCCTTGCCGCAGGCGAGACGGCGGCCCAGCGCGGCGGGGCAGGCGTCGATTTCTTCCACGTCCCGCATGGTGAGGGTGAGGCTCAGCGCCGCCGGAGCGTCCGGCAGGGGCGGGAGCGGGTCTTCCCAGACGAAGGGCGGCAGCAGCTGGACAGCGTATACCGTCCGGGTGCATTCCTCGGTGAGCAGCAGCGCGGCGGGCGCACCATCCGGCATGACGTGCAGGGAGGAATAGAGCAGCCGCAGCTGCGCCGGGGCCAGCAGACGGGACGCGCCCTCTTCCTCATCGGGCAGAAGGGTGAGAAAATCCGCCGCCTCGTCGGCGTAGATGCGCCGGGCCGGAGCGCGGAACTGCGCATACAGCGCGGGCAGGGCAAAGACGCCCTCCCGGTCTAAGGCCCGCTGCAGCAGGCAGTAAAACTCCGTCAGCGGGTGGGCTGGGTCGGGCTGCGGCATCCCGAAATCGGGGCGCGAAACGTGTCCTCCGCCCATCAGCCGTTATAGCCCAGCGTGGCCGCCATGACGGCCTTGATGGTGTGCATCCGGTTCTCGGCCTCGTCGAAGACGATGCTCTGGGGGCCTTCGAAGACTTCGTCGGTGACCTCCATCGCGTCGCGGCCAAAGCGCTCGCCCATCTCCCTGCCCACGGTGGTCTTGTGGTCGTGGTAGGCGGGCAGGCAGTGCATGAACACGGCCCTGGGGCCGGCAATGTCCATCAGGTTCTGGTTGATTTGATATGCGGCCAGGTCGTTGATGCGCTCGGCCCAGACCTCGACCGGCTCGCCCATGGACACCCAGACGTCGGTGTAGAGGACGTCTGCGCCCTTTGCGGCCTTGGCGGGGTCTTCCTCGAAGGAGATGGCCGCACCCGTCTCGGCGGCGATGGCCCTGCACTGCTCCACCAGCGCGGCGTCCGGCTGGTACTTTTTGGGGGCGCAGGCGGTGAAGTTGAGGCCCATCTTGGCGCAGCCCACCATCAGGCTGTTGCCCATGTTGTAGCGGGCGTCGCCGAAGTAAACAAAGTTGATGCCCTTGAGGCGGCCGAAGTGCTCCCGGATGGTGAGGAAGTCGGCGAGGATCTGGGTGGGGTGGAACTCGTTGGTCAGGCCGTTCCACACCGGCACACCGGCGTAGCGGGCCAGCTCTTCCACGATGCTCTGGCCGTAGCCGCGGTACTCGATGCCGTCGAACATCCGGCCCAGCACCCGGGCGGTGTCGGCGATGGACTCCTTTTTGCCGATCTGGCTGCCCGACGGGTCGAGGTAGGTGACTTCCATGCCCAGGTCGTGGGCGGCGACCTCAAAGCTGCAGCGGGTGCGGGTGGAGGTCTTCTCGAAGATGAGGGCGATGTTCTTGCCGCGCAGAGCATCGTGGCGGATGCCGGCCTTCTTCTTTGCCTTCAGGCCGGCGGCGAGGTCCAGCAGACCTTCGAGCTCTTTGGGAGTGTAATCAAGAAGCTTCAAAAAGCTGCGGTTCGTAAGATTCATTGTATATATTCCTCTCTATGCACTGAAATTTGAATATTTATACCTTCACAGACCCTATTATAATACAGAGCAAAGGTGGGGTCAAGAGGAAGCACTTGACGCACCTGTCAAAAATTGCAATGCTTTGTCGAATATGCTATACTAAAGACGCTGCCCTTCTCCATTCTGGCAACAGAAGGGAGGTGAGCCTGATGGTCCAAATCGTAACCGATATTATCGTAGCTGTCATAGCGCAGGTGATTGCCGATCGCCTGTGCAAGTGGCTTGACAACTACCGCAAGGGCCAGTAAGCACAAAGAAGCCCCCGGTATGCCGAGTACCGGGGGCTTCGCTTTTATGAGCCGATGGCAATAATCCTAACCGATATTTTGCCTATCTCTAGTATACGCGCTCCACTGCAAAAGTCAAGGTGCTATGAAAAAATTTAACATCTTACAACTCCAGCTCCGCCTTCCGCCCGCTGGGCTGGTAGGGGGTGAGCCGGACGCCGGCCTTTTGGAACATGAACCGGGCGGCCACGCTGGAATCGGTGTCGTGGTACTTGTCGCTGTAGTAGACGACCTCGGCGATGCCGGACTGGATGATGGCCTTGGTACACTCGTTGCAGGGGAAGAGGGTGACATACACCCGCGCGCCCTTGAGGTTGTTGTGGGCGCTGTTGAGGATGGCGTTCAGCTCGGCGTGGCAGACATACATATATTTCGTGTTCAGCGGCTCACCCTCCCGCTCCCACGGCATGGCGTCGTCGTCGCAGCCGATGGGCATGCCGTTGTAGCCCAGAGAGAGGATCTTGTTTTCCGGGCTGACGATGCAGGCGCCCACCTGACTGCTGGGGTCCTTGGAGCGCATGGCCGTGAGCAGGGCAATGCCCATGAAGTATTCGTCCCAGTTGATATAATCCGTGCGTTTCATCGCAAAAAACCTCCGTCCGGCGTGCCTTTTTGGGGGGCTGGGCAGGCCCCGGCCCCCGGCTGCCTAAAGCATACCATAAAAGCAGGTTGATTGCAACAAAGCCCCCGCCCCGCCGCCCCGGGGCTCTGTTTCAAAAAAATACAATTTCTGGAAATGAAATTTGTGAAATTTTAATCTTGACAGTCAGGGGGGGGGGGAAAACTAAGGACAAGCACTCCTTGCCGGGTGAGGCCGACGCGAATGCAACGAGTTGTAACAACAAACAAGGAGGATGAACAAGATGAAACTGTTCAAGAAAGTTCTGGCTGTGGCGCTGGTGGGCGCTATGGCAGTCTCCATGCTGACGGCGTGTGGTGACAGCTCTAAGACCGCAGACGTCAAGAATGCGCTGAAGGATGTTGGCGTTACTACCACCAAGACCATGAATAAAGCGACCAACAGGGCCGCAGATAAACTCCAGAGCGCGGCCGCAGCAGTTACAGCTGACCCCACTAAGGCTGAAAGCATTTCTAATGAAGTGAAGCAGATGACTGAGTACAGCTTTGCACATACGGCCAATGGTGAAGGTGGAGTAGGCATTGGTAACGGCGGTGTATATGACCTTTACATCTGGACCAACGGCGCAGATGGCAAGCCGGGCGGTAAAAACTATCCGTATCTTTACAGAGTTGACCCTATCCACGTGACTGCGAAAAACCTGTCCCGTCTGCTGACGAAGGACTTTGTGCAGAAGGGTGTGTTCGACGGCAGCGATGCAACTCTGGAAACACTGAAGAGCGTTCTGGGTGACGTAAAGCTGAATGGTCAGAAGGTTACCAATGTTGGTATCTCCTGCCAGAAGATCTACGGCATAGATGTTCTGCTGGTCACTGTGCCTCATGGCGCAAGCGTTCCCGAGACGACTAAGTCTTCGAACTAAAAGACAACAAGCCCTCCAATAAATAACACCCCAAGCCCCCGGCGGACGATAAGCCCGCCGGGGCTTTCTTTATGTCCGGAAACGCCGTAAACTGCGCCGGAACCGCCGCCCGGCGGGGCAAAATGACAATATGCACAAAACAAAGCCGGGAAGTTTGGCAGGGTAAAAGCCGGAAATTTCAAATGAAATATTCAAAAATCGTTTTGGGTGTGGTATTATCTTTGTAAAATATGCCACAAAAACGGAGAGAATGCTCCGTGCGGCGGAAATGAGGGAAAAACCGATATGAAATACGCAAGCAACAACATCCGCAATATCTTGATCGCGGGCCATGCCGGCAGCGGCAAAACGACGCTGACCGAGGCATTGGTCTATTTTTCGGGCGCTGCCGAGCGTATGGGCCGGGTCGAGGACGGCACCACGATTTCGGACTTTGACCCCGAGGAAGCAAAGCGGAAGGCCAGCTTGTCGGCATCGGTGGTGCCGGTGGAGTATGAGGGCATCAAGTACAACCTCATCGACGCTCCGGGTCTGTTCGACTTTGAGGCAGGCGAGTACGAGGGCATCCGTGCGGCCGAGAGCGTGCTGGTGTGCGTGTCGGGCCGCAGCGGCGTGACCGTCGGCGCGGAAAAGGCCTTCCAGCTGGCCCGCAAGAACGGCAAGGCCACGATGGTCTTTGTCTCCAAGTGCGATCTGGAGAACGCAAACTACTTCAAGATCCTCGAGGACATGAAGATAAAGTTCGGCGCTACCGTCTGCCCCTGCGTCGTCCCGGCCAAGCTCGACGACGGCACCCCCGTGTACATCAACCTGTTCAGCCAGAAGGCCTTCAAGTATGAGGGCGGCAAGCAGGTGCAGGTGGACCTGCCCGACATCGGCCACCGCTTCCAGGGCCTGATCGAGGCCATGAGCGAGGCCATCGCCGAGACCGACGACGAGCTGATGGAGAAGTTCTTCGGCGGCGAGGCATTCACCACCGAGGAGATCGTCGAGGGGATGCGCAAGGGCGTCAAGGACGGCCTCATCACCCCCGTGTTCTGCGGCAGCGCCGTCAACCAGCAGGCTCTGGATATGCTGCTGTACAATATGCACAAGCTGCTGCCCAGCCCGGAGCATAACGCCGTGCTGGCCGAGGATGCCGCCGGTGAGCCGGTGGAGCTGACCTGTGCAGAGAGCGAGCCTACCGTGGCCTACGTCTTTAAGACGGTGGCCGACCCCTTCGTGGGCAAGCTGAGCTATCTGCGCGTCGTCAGCGGCAGGATCACCGCAGGCGCTTCTCTCGTCAACGCCCGCACCGGCGAGACCGAGAAGATGGGCAAGCCCCTCACGGTTCTGGGCAAGAAGCAGACGGAGGCCGAGAGCATCGGTGCCGGTGACATCGGCGCTGTGGCAAAGCTGGTCAGCGCAAAGACCGGCGACACCCTCTGCGACCCTTCCCGCGTGGTCAAGCTGCCCGCACCTGTCTTCCCGAAGCCCAGCCTGTTCATGGCTGTCACCGTCGCCAAGAAGGGCGACGAGGGCAAGATCAGCAGCGCTTTGGCCCGTCTGATGGAAGAAGACCCCACCCTGAGCTACCTCAACAACGCCGAGACCCATCAGCAGATCATCGGCGGTCTGGGCGAGCAGCACCTCGACGTGGTCAAGGCCAAGCTGAAGAATAAGTTCGGCGTGGAGATCGGCCTCGAGGCTCCGCGTATCGCCTACCGCGAGTCCATCCGCAAGGCCTGCCAGAAGCAGGGCCGTCATAAGAAGCAGACCGGCGGCCACGGCCAGTTCGGCGATGTCGTCATCAACTTCGAGCCCTGCGACAGCGAGCAGGTCGTCTTCGAAGAGAAGGTGTTCGGCGGCAGCGTGCCGAAGAACTTCTTCCCGGCTGTTGAAAAGGGCGTCCGCCTTGCCGCCGAGAAGGGCGTGCTGGCCGGTTATCCCGTGGTCGGCCTGAAAGCCACCCTGCTGGACGGCAGCTACCACCCCGTGGACAGCTCCGAAATGGCCTTTATCATGGCCGCAAAGCTGGCTTATAAGGCCGCAATGCCCGAGGCCGGCCCCGTCATCCTCGAGCCTATCCACACCCTGAAAGCTCATGTCCCCAACGACAATACCGGCGACATCATGGGCGACGTCACCAAGCGCCGCGGCCGCGTGCTGGGCATGGAGCCCGACGAGGACGGCCTGCAGACCATCATCGCCGAAGTGCCTCTGGCTGAGCTGGCCAACTTCACCACCTTCATCCGTCAGACCACTCAGGGCCGCGGCTGGTTCACTACCGAGTTCGCCCGCTACGAGACCCTGCCTGAGATGCTGGTCCCCGCCGTGGTCGAGCAGGCCAGGAAGCTGGGCAACCTGGATGAGTCCGCAGACGACTAAATAAGACATTTTCCAAGCCCTGTCGGCACTTCCCTCTGTCGGCGGGGCTTTTTTGCGGCCTTTTTGGCCCGCAGGGCGGCAGTTTTTATTGACAAGGCCGCGGCTTGCTATTATAATGAATAGGTCAAAATGGCATTCGTGTGCGGTTTTATGTTTTATGACACTCTGCCGTACCCCAAAAAATAGATAAGGAGATTTCCAAATGGCACAAGAGATCAAGATGTCCGCTGCTGGCCTGAAGGCAATGCAGGAGGAACTGGAATACCTGAAGACTGTCCGCCGCAAGGAGCTGGCAGAAGAGATCAAGGAAGCCCGCAGCCACGGCGACCTGTCCGAGAACAGCGAGTACGATGAGGCCAAGAACACCCAGGGTCTGGTCGAGAACCGCATCACCGAGCTGGAGCAGATGATCAAGAACGCTGTCGTCATCGACGAGAGCGAGCTGAGCGTTGAGAGCGTCTCTGTCGGTACTCACGTCACCATCCAGATGGAGGGTGAGGACGAGGTCGAGGAGTACGACATCGTGGGCCGTACCGAGGCCGACCCCCTGAACGGCAAGATCAGCGACGAGAGCCCCGTGGGCCACGCCCTGCTGGAAAAGGCTGTCGGCGACACCGCCGAAGTCCTGCTGCCCACCGGCCTTACCGTCAACTACAAGGTGCTGGGCATCACCCACTCTGCAAACTGAGCCAAGCGGGAGGAAATCATGGAAGAACAGAAGAAGAACCCCGCACAGGGCCTGTCTGAGAGCGAGCAGGTGCAGGTGCGCCGCCAGAAGCTGGCAGACCTGCAGGCTGCAGGCCGCGACCCCTTTACCCTGACCAAGTTCCCTCAGGATGCTTACTCTGCTGACCTGAAGGAAGAGTTCAAGGATCTGCCCAACGAGACCGACAGCGGCAAGAAGGTCGCACTGGCCGGCCGTCTGATGTCCAAGCGCGTCATGGGCAAGGCAAGCTTTGCCCATCTGCGCGACGATAAGGGCGACATCCAGCTCTACGTCCGCCGTGACGAGCTGGGCGACGACGCTTACGCTGCTTTCAAGAAGCTGGACGTGGGCGACATCATCGGCGTCAAGGGTGAGGTGTTCCGCACCAAGACCGGCGAGCTGAGCGCCCGCGCTGAGGAGATCACCCTGCTGGCCAAGAGCCTGCGCCCCCTGCCCGAGAAGTTCCACGGCCTGACCGATACCGAGATGCGTTATCGTCAGCGCTATGTTGACCTCATCGCAAACCCCGAGGTCAAGGAGACCTTTGTCAAGCGCAGCAAGATCCTGAAGGAGATCCGTGCTTATCTGGACGAGAAGGGCTTCCTCGAGGTCGATACCCCCATCCTGACCCCGTTCGAGATCGGTGCGTCCGCGCGTCCCTTCTACACCCATCACAACACCCTGAACATGGACATGGTGCTCCGCATCGAGACGGAGCTGTACCTGAAGCGCCTCATCGTGGGCGGCATGGACCGCGTCTATGAGGTGGGCCGCATCTTCCGCAACGAGGGCATGGACCCCAAGCACAACCCCGAGTTCACCACCATCGAGCTGTATCAGGCATTCACTGATTTCCATGGCATGATGGACCTGGTGGAGGAGCTGTATAAGCGCCTCGCTCAGAAGATCTGCGGCAGTCTGGTCATCCCCTATCAGGGCAAGCAGATCGACATGGGCCACTGGGAGCGTCTGACCATGATCGAGGCCGTCAAGAAGTATTCCGGCGTTGACTTCAACGACTGGAAGACCGATGAGGACGCCATCGCCGCTGCCAAGGAGCACCATGTGGAGCTGCCCGAGGTTCCCACCAAGGGCGCCATCCTGGCCGAGTTCTTCGACGCCTTCGTCGAGGACAAGCTCATCCAGCCCACCTTCATCTATGATTACCCCGTCGAGATCAGCCCGCTGGCCAAGCGCAAGCCGGACGATCCCGCTTTCACCGAGCGTTTTGAGTACTTCATCGACTGCACCGAGTACGGCAACGCTTTCAGCGAGCTGAACGACCCCATCGACCAGAAGGGCCGCTTCGAGCGTCAGGTCGCCGAGCGCAAGGCCATCGAGCCCGACTGCAAGGCACAGGTCGATTACGACTACGTCAACGCTCTGGAGTACGGTCTGCCTCCCACGGGCGGCCTCGGCTTCGGTGTTGACCGTCTGGTCATGCTGCTGACGGACAGCGCTTCGATCCGCGACGTGCTGCTGTTCCCCACGATGAAGCCGATTGAGCAGTAAAACGCAAAATTAAAACGCAGATACGATGAAATTTCGGACAAAATTCAAGCGGCATCTGCGGTACTACACCACAACTACACCAATTTTGGGACGTTTTCCCGAAAAGGAGCCTTACAAAGCGGTGTGGTGTAACAAGTGAATAGGTGGATTGGTGTAGTAGGTACACCGAACTCCCAAAACGAAGATACGGCAGCTATGTTGCAAAAAACAACGTAGCTGCCGCTTTTTGTTTCGTATAGAGATTTTATGCTGACAGGCAACTTCTCCTGTGGTTAAATCAATTTGTCGTTGGCAGGTGTCAAACACTCCTGATTTGGCATACGCCAAAATTTACGCCAATTTAGCGCAGTTCCTCAAGCAATGCCGTGCAGCCTTCCAGTATATCCTGCCATGTGGCTTCAAAATCTCCTGTGAACCATGGGTCTGCCACTTCACGGGGATGATCCGTATGCGCCATCAGCAGCGAGACTTTATGCTGTGGGTCTCCGCCGACAAGCCGCAGGATGTCGCACAGATTACTTTCGTCCATGCCAATCAGATGATCATACCGTGCATAATCCAGCCGGGTCATCTGCCGGGCGGTCTTGCCGTTGCAGTCGATGCCATGTTCTGCCAGCTTCTGCCGTGCAGGAGGATAGACCGGATTTCCGATTTCCCATGCACTGGTGGCGGCTGATGCGATTTCAAATTGCTCGGATAGTCCTGCCTTGGATGTAAGGTCTTTCATCACATACTCCGCCATCGGGCTTCGGCAGATATTTCCGAGACAAATAAATAAGATCCTGGTCATGACGGGTCGTTCTCCTTTTGGCTTACAAAAGCATAGCCGCCGTGGGTAGTGCGGATAAAGCTACCACAGCCGGCCAGCTTCTTTCGCAGATTGGAAACGGTATTTGCCACGACCTTTAAGGTGTCGTCACAGTTTTGTCCCCACACAGCACGGAAAAGCTCTTCTTTTGAGAAGATTTGTCCTTCGTGGGAGGCAAGCATCAGCAGCAAATCGAACTCCAGTCGTGTAAGGGAGACTTTTCTGCCGTTGCACGACACTTCGTGGGTCATTCCGTCCAGTGTAAGCCCCGGAAGAACCAACTTCTCCCATGAAGCAATGGATATTTGCTCTGCCTCGATGTGCTCTCGTTCCAGAAGCATCCGGATCTTCTGCTCCAATTCCGGGTCAGGCTGTCGGGTCTTTATAACGATCATGGCAAACTCCTGCGTGTATTTTACTCTGCGGCGGTATCCATTTCCCGGAGCAGGTTTACCATCTCGATGGCACTGACTGCACAGTCATAGCCTTTATTACCTGCTTTGGTGCCTGCCCGCTCGATGGCCTGCTCGATGTTTTCGGTGGTCAGAACACCAAAGAGCACGGGAACTCCGCTTTCCAGTGAAATCGTGGCAATGCCTTTGGAAACCTCATTGCACACATAGTCGTAATGGCTGGTAGAACCGCGAATCACGGCACCAAGGCAGATCACAGCATCATACTTTCCGCTTTTTGCCATTTTAGAGGCAACCAGTGGGATCTCAAAAGCACCCGGAACCCATGCAACATGAACATCAGCGTCCTGCACATCGTGCCGGAGCAGGCCATCCATTGCTCCGCTCAGAAGTTTGGACGTGATAAATTCGTTGAAGCGGGCAGCTACGATACCGACCTTGATGTTCTGAGAAACCAGCTTGCCTTCAAATGTTTTCATTTTTAAATACCTCTTTCATTGTTAATATTCCAGAAGATGTCCCATCCGTGCCTGCTTCGTTTTCAGGTAGAACAGGTCATACGGGGTTGCCGTCATCTGAATGGGTACGCGCTGGGAGATCTCCAACCCAAACTCGGAGAGCTGATATACCTTGTCCGGGTTATTGGTAAGCAGGCGCAGGCTTTTTACGCCAAGTTCCCGGAGAATCTGCGCGCCGAGATAATACTCCCGTTCATCTCCATGGAACCCCAAGGCAAGATTGGCTTCCAGCGTATCCATGCCCTGCTCCTGAAGCTCATAGGCACGCAGCTTGTTGATCAGACCGATGCCCCGGCCTTCCTGCCGCATATAAAGCAGAATGCCCCGGCCTTCTTTTTCGATCTGTGTCATGGCGGCGGCCAGCTGCTGGCCGCAGTCGCAGCGCAAGGAGCCGAACGTATCGCCTGTCAGGCATTCTGAGTGGACGCGGCACAGAACATCCTTTCCATCGCCAATGTCGCCCTTTACCAGTGCAATGTGATGTTCTCCGTTCAGGCGGCTCACAAAACCATAAGCTCTGAAGGTGCCATACTTGGTGGGCAGGTTCACCGCTGTCACCTGATCGACCAGTTTATCGTGACACTTGCGGTACTCCTGTAAATCACGGATGGTGATGAATTTGATCTGGAAGCGCTCTGCAAGCTTTGCCAGTTCAGCGGTGCGCATCATCGTTCCATCCTCCCGCATGATCTCGCAGCACAGGCCGCATTCTTTCAGCCCTGCCAGACGGCACAGGTCAACCGTTGCTTCTGTGTGACCGTTGCGCTCCAGTACACCGTTCTTTTTTGCCAGAAGGGGGAACATATGGCCCGGTCTGCGGAAATCTTCTGCTTTTGCGTGATCGTCCACACAGGCCATCGCCGTAATGGAACGCTCTGCGGCAGAAATGCCCGTAGAAGTAGAAATATGGTCGATGGACACCGTAAATGCCGTTTCATGGTTGTCGGTGTTATGCTGCACCATCTGCGGAAATTGCAGCTTCTGGACGAAAGCCTCGGACATCGGCATACAGATCAGCCCTTTGCCGTGGGTCGCCATAAAGTTGATGTTTTCAGTGGTGGCAAATTCGGCAGCACAGATGAAGTCCCCCTCGTTTTCACGGTCGGGGTCATCCGTTACCAGAATGATTTTTCCTTGTTTCAGGTCTTGCAAAGCTTCGGGAATGGTATTGAAGTTCATCGTAAACTCTCCTTAAAAGCCGCAGCGCAGCAGCATTTCTTTTGTGAGCGTGTTTTGCTTTGGTGTTTCTGATGGAAGCAGCTTCTCGATATATTTTCCGATAACATCGGTTTCCAGATTGACAAAATCCCCTTTGTGCCGTTGGTTCAGGTTCGTCTGACAGACGGTGTGTGGTATCGTGGACACGGAAAATCCCGTAGGTTCCACCGCAGCCACGGTCAGGCTGATACCATCTATTGTGATAGAGCCTTTTTCAACGACATAGCGAAGGATCGCAGGATCCCCATGAATGGTGTACCAGATAGCCGTATCGTCTTTTCGGATATTAGCAATGCGTCCGACACCATCCACATGGCCTGCTACGATGTGTCCGCCAAAACGTCCGTTGGCCGGCATGGCACGTTCCAGATTGACAGCACTTCCAACGGTGAGCTGTGCAAGTGCAGAGCGGTTCAAGGTCTCGTGCATGACATCCGCAGCAAAGCTATCCGGGAAGAGCTGCCTGACGGTCAGACAGATGCCGTTGACGGCGATGCTGTCGCCGATCCTGGTTCCTTCCAGAACCGCTTTTGCACGAACAGTCAGTACGGCGGAATGCTGTCCCCGATTGATGGATTTTATTGTTCCGACTTCTTCCACGATTCCGGTAAACACGGGTACTCCACCTCACTTTCGATCAGGAAATCTTTGCCAAGCTGTTCCAATCGGCTGTTCTTCAGGCGGAATGCAGCATCCGGAAGCGGGACACCTGCACCCTCAATGGGTGCTTTGGCATCCCTTCCTCCGAACAGCTTCGGGGCAATGTAAGCCTGTACCTGCTGCACGATGCCGCTTTCCAGTGCAGACCAGTTCAAGGTTCCGCCGCCTTCCAGCAGAATGCTGTCGATCTGCTCCTGCCCCAGCTGTTCCATCAGTTGCAGAAGATTCACATGACCGCAATGCGCTTCCAGACAAAGGACCCGGCACCCGTCCTGTTGATATGCCGCCTGCTTCTCCGGGTCGCCGCAGCAGGTCGCAAGAATGGTCGGAACCTGTTTGGCGGTCATGACCACCTGTGATTGCAGCGGTGTCCGCAAATGTGTATCACAGATGATCCGGACGGGATCACGGCCACCCTCTATCCGGCAGGTCAGCAGCGGGTCATCTGCTAGGATGGTTCCGACTCCCACCATAATGCCGCGGAATCGGTGTCGCTGCCGTTGAACATGATTCCGGGCAATTTCCCCGGTGATCCATTTGGAAGCGCCTGTGTATGTGGCGATTTTTCCGTCCATCGTCATGGCGTATTTCATGGAAACGAAGGGGCGTTTTGTGGTGATATAGTGGAAGAACACCTTGTTCAGCGCATCGCATTCCTCTTGCAGAACATTTTCGGTCACATCTATGCCGTGTGCGCGCAGGATTGTAATTCCTTTTCCAGCCACCAGCGGATTCGGGTCAGCAGAACCCACGACCACCCGGTGAATGCCCGCGCCCAGAATCGCATCCACGCAGGGCGGCTGCTTTCCGTAATGGCAGCACGGCTCCAATGTCACATACAGGGTCGCTCCCTGCGGATCTTCGGTGCAGGATGCCAGCGCATTGCGCTCCGCATGAGCCTGACCGTATCTCTGGTGCCAGCCCTGTCCGATGATCCTGCCCTCTTTTGCGACCACGGCACCCACCATCGGGTTGGGAGATGTCCATCCGCAACCCTTTTTTGCAAGCTGCAAAGCCAGACGCATATACTCTTTGTCGTTCATCGTGTTGCCTCCAAAAGAAAAAGCCCTGAACAAAAACGTTCAGGGCAAGCCGAAAAGACACAAGGGACCCTTGTGCAAAAAAGAAAGCTCCAGAATGCAAACGCATCCCAGAGCAGCCTCCACAAGCGCCGAACCGTGCGGGCTCTGCGCTTGGTATCTTCTTTCATCCAGACTGTACTGTCGGCTTCGGAGTTTCACCGAATCATGCCTTACGGCTCGTGGGCTGTACCACCGGTAGGGAATCGCACCCTGCCCTGAAGATTTCTGATTCAATTACAGCGGCATTATAGCACGGCTCCTTTCGGATTGCAAGGGCATTCTGCAAACCGGGACGAAACCGGGATGAAGATGGGTACGAAACTTTTTGACTATTATTGCCTTGTCAAGAGGGTAGGCGTCGTCCAGCCCTCTCTCTTTTTTCCAAAGTTTCCCTTGCTTTTTCTTGCACCCTGCCGAAATCAGCGTATTCCCAAAACTTTTTGTTGACACAGCTCGATTTTTGTGGTAATCTATCCCAACAATTGAATATAACATATTTTTACATATTCGTTCAGACCCTGCGGGGCTGAACATCTTGGCTTTCAGCCGTTACATAACCGACTAGCATGACCTTCCAGAAAAAGCGAAGGCATGGCTGGTCTGTTTTGTGACGGCTTTTTTGTTGCCGTTTTGCCTGTTGAACCTTGAAAACCGCATGACCGTCTGCATGGGATACCCGGCGATGACCCCCAAGTGGGAGAGCCGGAAAACGCCGCCGGAAGGGGGCAGGAAAGCCATGCAGGGAGAACGGCAGGATGTTGATTTCCCAGTTGCGGAGAAAAACGATGTGCTCAAAATGATCACATCGTTTTTCCGTAACGCCAAGAAAGGACGGTGTGCCTATGAGTAATTTTACCCCTGCATGGTTCAAGAAAGGTTTTTTCAACGAATCCCTGTTCTGTGACGATTTTCTGAGCATCCACCAACTGCTTTACTCGAATGGCGCATTTTTCACCCCGGACGGCAGAATGGTGGACCCCATGCCCCTGCGGTGTGAGATCTTCGAGATGATGCGTGAATACGTCGGGGCGAACCTTGCCAAGAAGGTCACCAATGTGGTGGACGTGCTGAAACTGGCGGCACAGGTGGAGGACTTTCCGCCTGTCACCGACCGCATCGCACTGGCAAACGGCACCCTGTATCTGGACGGTACCTTTCAGGAGGGCAAGCCGGAGATCGTGCGCAACCGCCTGCCTGTCAAGTATGACCCGAAAGCCGCCCAGCCCGTCCACTGGCTGCGGTTTCTGTCCGACCTGCTCTACCCGGAGGACATCCCCACCGTGCAGGAGTTCATCGGCTACTGCCTGATTCCCAGCAATAAGGGCCAGCGCATGATGGTCATCAAGGGCAACGGCGGCGAGGGCAAGTCGCAGATCGGTGTGGTGCTGTCCCGGCTGTTCGGCTGCAACATGAAGGATGGCAGCATCGGCAAGATCTCGGAGAACCGCTTCGCCCGTGCTGACCTGGAGCACACCCTGCTCTGCGTGGACGACGATATGCGGATGGAAGCCCTGCGCCAGACCAACTATGTCAAGTCCATCGTGACCGCACAGGGGCAGATGGACTTGGAGCGCAAGGGCAAGCAGAGCTATCAGGGTTGGATGTACGCCCGCCTGCTGGCGTTCAGCAATGGCGATTTGCAGGCATTGTATGACCGCTCGGACGGTTTCTATCGTCGTCAGCTCATCTTGACCACCAAGGATAAGCCCCTGTCTCGTGTGGATGACCCGGACATTGCCGAGAAGATGGCGGCAGAGGTCGAGGGCATCCTGCTGTGGGCATTTGAGGGCTTGCAGCGGCTGGTGAAGAATGGCTTCCAGTTCACCGAGAGTGACCGTGCCAAGCGCAACCGGGAACTGGTGAAGCGGGACAACAACAATGTGTTTGATTTCCTCGAATCCGAGGGCTACATCCGCCTGAAGGCGGATGCCTGCACCAGCTCGAAAGAGCTGTATGAGGTCTACAAGATGTGGTGCGAGGAGAACAGCCTGAATGCGATCAAGGCCAGAGGGTTCAGCGATGCGCTGATCGCCAACCAGCGCAGGTATAATCTGGAATCCACCAACAACATCGTCAATTCGTCCGGGCGGCGTGTCCGGGGCTTTATCGGCATTGAAGCCCTTGTGCAGCCCGACCTTACTCCCAACAGTTGGCGAGTATGACCCCCTATAAAGGAGAATTTGGGTGTTTTGCTGCGTACGTGCGTACGCAGCAGTCGGCTTTCTCTGTACGCACGTACGCAGCGATTGACCGAAAACGCGCCATATAAGGGGCTTTGGTTGGTGGTCAAAACGACCACCAACCAACCCCATAGCGTTAAGTGCCGGAAAGCGGCACTTGCCAGCATCCACCCAAATCCCCAAAATGGGAATCAGTGTGAGATGGCCGTTATCAGACCGTCTATCTGCCTGTTACCATTTTGGTAACAGGCAAAACCAGTGGGTCAAAATGACCCACTGAAAAAGCCGGACGAGCTGCGGGCAGGGATTCGCAAATCGTTGCTTGTCAGCTTGCCCGGTGCAGGAGTGCAGAGGGTGCAGCCCTTTGCCCCAGTGATATGATGCTGTGCGTCATATGATACTGGGTATTATCTGGCGCAAAACGGCGGCAGATTCAGCAGCTTCGCTGCTGCGTTCTCCCTGCCAAGATGTTGAAACGGAGGGATGTCTATCTGAAATTAACACGACACAACGGACGAGCCGGAACCCACGGCACCTATAACCCCAAGCACAATGACCGGAGTTTCAACCTTGCCAACAGCGAGCACATCGACCCGGAACGAGCCAAGGGCAACATCTACTGGGACTGCTTTCACGGTTTCCGTTCGGCTCTCGACCCGCAAGACCCGGATGATTTGGCTGCGACTTTCTCGGATGTGGAACGGCAGTTCTACGAAACCCACTACACGGCCTTTGTTGAAAGCCAGAACGAACGCAACGCCAAGATCCGGCACACGGAGCGCAACCGCTCCATTCCTGACCTGCTGTCCAGCCGCAAGACCTGTCCGGAAGAGACCATCTACCAACTTGGAACGCTGGATGAACACGCTTCGGCAGAGGACTTGCTGAACATCGTCACCGAGTTCATTGACGAGTTCAAGACTAAGTTTGGCGAACACGTTCACGTTCTGGACTGGGCGCTGCATCTGGACGAAAGCACACCCCACATCCACGAGCGTCATGTGTTCGACTGCGGGAACAAGTACGGCGAGGTGGCACCCCAGCAGGAAAAGGCATTGGAAGTGTTGGGCTTCAACCTGCCCGACCCGGACAAGCCCCTCAGCCGCCGCAACAACCGCAAAATCACCTTCGATGCAGCCTGCCGGAAGATGCTGTTTGAAATCGCCAAACGTCATGGTCTGGAATTGGAGGAAGAAGCGGAGTACGGCAACCGCAAGTATCTCGAAAAGCAGGACTTCATCCTTGCCAAGCAGAAGGAGCAGCTTGCCGCCCAGCAGAGCAAGCTGGACGAACTGACCCTGAAAGTTTCGGATATGGAGACCCTGCTGGAAAATGTTTCGGCTGCGGCCTATGACAAGGCGGTGGAGGTCGTGACGGACGTGGTACGCACCGAGACCCGCAAGGAAGATATGCGGATGATCGAGGACACGAAGAAGTGGGTGCTGTCGCCAGAGAGAAAGGCTCCCAAGGTTACACGGGAGTACACTGCCAAACATCTGGACACTGTGCTGGACAAGTTTCTCAAGACCATGCAAACCACCACTACCCGCTTGCAGGAGAAGCTGCTGAAGCCGGAAGTCCGGCAGAAGGGCAAGGAGCAGGTCAAGGAGAAAGCACGAGATTCCGTTCTGCAACTGCTGAACCGCTTGCAGGCAGAACAGGCACAAAACAAACCAGCGGCACAACCCCGCACACAGGAGGGGCACTCGGAAATCTGAACCTCATCGGGAGAGTTCGGAGCAGAAAGCTGGCACTTTCTGCCCCGGCACCCGGTTACAAGGATATGGAGGTGCAAGTGAAAGAAGTTTGCGTTTGCGAAGCAATGAAGTCCCCAGTGGGGACTTTAAGCAACGGAACGGTCTTGCGTCAGCAAGATGGAGGGACTAAGTCCCGACAAGTTCCGATTTGGCAAAAGAGTAATCTGACCTTGGAGGAAGCGGCGGCTTACTCTGGGATCGGTATCAATAAACTGCGGTCAATGACCGATAGCGATGAATGCAAGTTCGTCCTTTGGAACGGAACCAAACGGCTGATCAAACGCCGTAAGCTGGACGAATATCTGGACAAGGCATTCTCGATCTGATGCGGTTCAAAAATTGACCGTTTGATGTTGCAGGGAGTCTTGCGTCATGGTATACTCATGGCGTAAGGCTCCTTTTCAACATTCTGTGAATGAAAAGGAGAGTTTATATGCAAAGACGTAAAGATAATAAAGGCCGTGTTTTGAAGGATGGCGAGGTCTACCGCAAGAGCGATGGGCTGTATATGTACCGTTGGACTGCGAAAAACGGAAAACGCCATACCATCTATGATGCAACCTTGGAGGGGCTGCGCGAAAAGGAAGAGAAGATCCAGCACGACTTGGCAGATGGCCTCCGCATCCCGGAGTGCAGCCTGACCCTGAATGACCTGTTTGAACTGTGGCGTAAGAACAAGGTGGGCTTGAAAGAGCATACCTTCGCCAATTACGTTTATATGTACAATCGGTTCGTCCGGGATGAGATCGGCATGATGAAGCTCAAGGACATTCGCAAGTCGGATATCCGCAGCTACTACAATGGCATCGTCCGCAATGGCAAGATGGCGTTGAACACGCTGGAAACCATCCAGAATGTTCTCCATCAGGTCTTTGCGGTGGCGGTGGACGATGAGTACATCCGTGTGAATCCCACGGATGGTGTCCTGACGGCCATTAAAGCCGCCCACCAGTACGAAACGCCCAAACGACACGCTCTGACCCTGCCCCAGCAGCAGGCGTTTCTGAATTTCATCAAGAAAACGCCGAAGTTCCAGCACTGGCTCCCGATGTTCACCTTCATGCTGGGTACCGGATGCCGCATCTCGGAAACGGTTGGCCTGTGCTGGGGTGACATCGACTTCGAGAGTGGGTTTATCACCATCCAGCACAATCTGGTGTACCATGACCACGAGGTCGGTGGCTGCTATTTCACCATGTCCACCCCCAAGACTGCCGCCGGTAAGCGGGCAATTCCAATCTTGCCCGAAGTGCGGAAAGCGCTGGAGCAGGAACGCACCAACCAGCAGGAGCTGGAACTGGTATGCGAATACGAAATCGACGGAATCTCGGACTTCGTATTCCTGAACCGCTTCGGCCAGCCGCAGAATCCGCAGACGGTCAACCGCGCCATCAAGCGCATCAGTGTGGCCTACAACGAAGCCGAGCTGGAAAAGGCCGAAAAGGAAAAGCGGGAACCGCAGCTGCTGCCGCCTTTCTCCTGCCATAATCTCCGGCACACGTTCTGCACCCGGCTGTGCGAAAATGAGACCAACCTGAAGATCATTCAGGACATCATGGGTCACAAGGACATCAGCACCACGATGGAGATTTACGCGGAAGCCACCAAGGAAGCCAAAGCCCATTCCTTTGCAAATCTGAACGGCAAATTGGGCATTTCGGTCTGAAATCCACTACACCAACTACTACACCACTTTTACACCAAATTGCCGGTAAGTTGTGGAGAGTTGCGTAGGGTGACGTACGGGAGCAGGAAAAAGGAAACCGCATGGATAGGCTTGTAAAGGGAAATAAAGCCATTTGTGAGCCTTCCTTGACCTGTCCCCACGATGAAGCCGGTTGAGCAGTAAATTTCCAATTTAAGCGAAACAAAGCCTGAAACTTCTTGATGCACCGAGAAGTTTCAGGCTTTTCCTTTTGATGGATTTCCGGCGAAAACTACGCCATACGCCAATTTTACGCCAAACGATGCAGGATTTTGTGCAGAGCAATATGAACGACCTGCTTTCCTGCCGCTACAACATGGACACCAACCGGGTGGAAGCCCGGTTCGAGGGTGGCACTATCCTTGCCATCGGCTGCATCGCCATCGAAGACGAGTACGGCAACACCCCGGCACAGCGGGCAGAACTGGACTGGCTGCTGTACAATAAGCCGCTGGAGGATGCGCAGAGGGTGCTGAAAGGGGAGGTGGAATATTATCTGTCACTAGGCTGTGACCATGGCATGCTGGAAGATGAAGTCCAACATAACAACAAATCCCGGCAGGTGTTCTACAAGGTAGGCACTTGCCGGGATTCGTTTTGTTTGATTTACTTTTCCCTTACTCCATCCACCAGATGAAAATAATCATAATAGGGCGTAGTATAAGTTTCATACCGTCCCACCACGGTAATGGTTGTGCCTTCTTCCGGGTAATCGCCATCAGTCAGCACGAACTCCACTCCCTGCTGGCAGCAGGCAAACGCATCGTAGATGACGCAGGAATGATACAGTTCACCAGTCTGCTCATCTGTATACTCCTGATACTCGCCCGTCATACGAACAATTTTATCGGTGTAGTTCTCCGGGGTAAAAAGCATATTATACACCTCGGCGTATACGACTGTACTGCTAAGCTGGGTCAGATCGAGGTCTGCATCCATACCGGCGTGAATATCGCTTGCGCCAGCAGTGCTGCTTTCCGGGAGCTGCACGGGATGTTCCGGGGCAGGTGCAGTAACAGCACTAGAAGATGCAGGCTCCGGCAAAACCGTCACCACGGAAGACGCAGCTTCGGACTTTGCGCCGCAGGCAGTCAATGCAGCGGCGGCACAGAGCAGCAGAACTCCTTTCAAAAGTTGTTTCATGATGCCCTCCCCAGCAGTTTTCCGGCCAGACAGCACAAGCCAAAAGCCACCATGTCAACCGCTACAATGGTCGAGCCGACCGGCGTTCCGGCCAGAACCGAAGCCACGATGCCCACAAAGGCACAGCTCACGGACAATACCGCCGAGCAGATGGTGACAGCGCGGAAATTCTTGCACAGGCGCATCGCCGAAAGAGCCGGAAAAATCACCAGTGCAGAAATCAGCAGAGAGCCGACAAGGTTCATTGCCAGCACAATGATGACGGCAATGACAATGGCAATCAGCAGATTGTATCCGTTTGCATTGGTTCCAACGGCCTGTGCAAAGTCTTCGTCAAAGGTGACTGCAAATATCTTGTTGTAGAACAGCATAAACACTGCGACCACGATGATGGAAAGCCCTATGCAGAGCCATACCTCCGATTTTGTCAAGGTCAGAATCGAGGTAGAGCCGAACAAGGAGCTGCACACATCGCCAGACAGATTCGCCGAGGTCGAGAACAGATTCATCAGCAGATAGCCCATTGCAAGCGCGCCAACGGACACCATAGCAATGGCAGCGTCACCTTTGATTTGGGTGTTTTGTCCGGTATGCAGCAACAGGACTGCGCAGGCCACAGTCACGGCCAGCGTCAGCGGCATATGGTCGGACATTCCCAGCACGGTCGCAACGGCCATGCCGCCGAACGCCACATGAGAAAGGCCATCTCCGATAAAGGAGAACCGTTTCAGCACCAGCGTCACGCCCAACAGCGAAGAACACAGGGCAATCAGAACGCCCACGATGAGCGCATAGCGGACAAAGGGATAGTTCCAGTAAAAAGCCAGCTTTTCCAATAGGCTCATTTTGCACCGCCTTTCCCAGCCGCAAACAGCCGCCCCTGCGGGCTTTGCAGATACGCTTCCCGTGTACCGAAAAAGATCGTTTCACCAACATGAAGAATGTGGCTTGCGTAGCAAACCGCAGCCTGAATATCGTGGGAGATCATCAGGACCGTAATGCCCTCCTGCTGGTTCAGTTTTTCAATCAGACGGTACATTTCCGTAGTCACTTTTGGGTCAAGACCGGAAACAGGCTCGTCCAGAAGCAGCATTTTCCGGGTAGCGCAGAGGGCGCGCGCCAGCAAGACGCGCTGCTGCTGACCGCCGGAAAGCTCCCGGTAACAGCGTTTTGCCAGCGACCCGATCTGCATTTTGTGCAGGGCATCCTGCGCAAGCTGCTTTTCCTCTCGACTGTAAAATGGGCGGAGTCCACAACGGCTCTGGCAGCCAGACAGCACGATTTCCTGCACCGACGCTGGAAAATCCCTCTGCACGATGGTCTGCTGGGGCAGATAGCCGATCTCGTTCCGGCGCAGGCCATCGCCCATCTCGATTTGTCCGGAAATAGGCTGCTGCAAACCGAGCAGAGTTTTCATCAAGGTACTTTTTCCTGCACCGTTTTCACCAACTACACAAAGATAGCCGCCTGCGTGAATCTCAAAGTTCAGAGGATCCAGAATGGCCTTTCCCTCATAGCCAACGAGAAGGTTCTTACAAATGAGCTGAGACATGACGGTTCCTTCCTTTAGTTCAGAGCCTGTTTCAGCACATCCAGATTGCTTTCCATCACGGAAAGGTAGGTCGTTCCGTTTGCCACATCGGTGGATGTGGTGGACTGCATGGAATCCAGCGTCAGGATGGACTGATCCTTTTCGGCGGTATTCTGCACGATAGTTTCGGCAACTTTGTGCTGTGCGCCCTCAATGGTCAGTACACAGGGCAGTCTCAGTTCATCCACTTTGCCAGCAAGGAAAGAAATGGTCCCAAAGCTGGCTTCCGTTTCTGCAGAGCAGCCTGCAAACGCGGCATAATAGCTCAGACCGTAATCGTCCACCAGATAGCGGAACGGGAAACGGTCGCCGAACAGCACAGTTTTCCGGGCGGCATTGTCCACCACCGTCTGATATTCGCCATCCAGAGCGGCCAGCTTTTCCAGATAGGAGGCAGCGTTAGCAACGTAGGCATCTTTGTTAGCCGGGTCGATCTCTTCCAGTGCATCGGTGATTGCGTTGCAGAGAGTTTCGGCGTTCTTCAGCGACAGCCATACATGCTCGTCATATTCTTTCTCCGCGTGTTCCAGCATATCCTCCTTGATTTCATCACCGCTCATATCCATCGGATAGTAAGTCGGCCAATGCTCCATTTCCTGAGAGAGTGCATCGAAGCCTTCATTGCCGAAATAAATGTGAAAATGTTCCGCTTTGCCCGGAGCAATGCCATGATCACTGAATTGCACATACTTAGGTGCATCAGCATCACCATCGGTTGCCTCGAAGAAATATCGTACGCCTCTGCTGCCAGATTTATAGTCATAAATCTGGTAGCCCTTATATTGATAGGCAGCCTTTGCCTCAACACCGTTTTTCACAAAACACATCGTGTTATTTTCGGCATTGATTGTAATTTTGGAAACATCCGTTTTATAACCCGTTTCGTAATAGGCACGGTATCCTTCCGCCGTTTTGTTCCCATTTTCTGCTTTACGTTCCATCACTTCGTCCAGGATACCCTCTTGCAGATAAGGATAAACAGACTGCCACTCGCCATCCCAATCGGACAGGTTTCTATCCCGCACATCGCTATCGGCAAAGCGGGAATATCCGTGATGATGTCCTTCCTCCGCCTGCATGCCGGGCATTGCTTCCTCTGTCTTAACAGTATCTTTCAGCACATCAAGCAGATTGATAACTTTCATATTTTTGTTGGTGGCTTCTTTCAGGGCGTCTTCCACCCAGCCATCCGATTCGCCGCCAACATAGATGAACAAGTCACAGTCTGAGATTTTAATAATATCATCTGCGGTGGGCTGATAGCTGTGCAAATCCACGCCGTTGTCCAGAAGCATGCTGACTTCGGCATTATCGGCCTTGTCGCCGAGGATTTCGCGCACCCAGTCATACTCCGGGAAAATAGTCGTGACGATTTTCAGCGGCTTGCTGCCACTCTGTGATGCGGATGGTGCAGAAATGGACGAGGATCCGGCCTTCCCACAGCCACCCAAAATACCAGAAGCCAGTAAAAGGCAAAAAAATACAGCGAATATACGTTTGAATTTTTTCATAGAAATGCGCTCCTTTGTTTGATATCAAGAATCATACGGACAAGCATTTCTTAATCCGACAGTTTTACCTTTAGTCGAATCGGTGTTTTTATCAGCAAAAGCGGAGAGCAAAGCGACAGCAAAGCTGCCAACACAAAATGCGGCGCGGGTGTCCGAATGAACGGCCCTGAACCATCTTTTCCGGCGTGCAGGATATTCTTGCAAAGTTTCAGCTGTGCGCAGATGGCGCAGTCTGCCCCAGTGCAGTCGTGGTTGACTTCTTCCGCACAGAACGTCAATGAAACCAAAATGGCCAGAAGGAAACCAACCAGCAGCGTCCACGCAGCGCGGCGGCGTTGTTTTGCGGTGCAGTTCATTCCATTGCCCTCCTCTCTCGAATTTGCAAACTGGTTGCAAATTGAATTATAGCAAGGCAATATTGGAGTGTCAAGTGGAATTTTTTACGGACACTACGTTGATCTAAATCGCCGTCAAGAGGGCTGGCACCGTCCGGCCCTCTCTCTTTTTGCCAAAGTTTCCCTTGCGTTTTCTTGCAAGCTGCCGAAAGTGACGTGTTTTCAAAACTTTTTGTTGACACACTGCGATTTTCGTGGTAATCTACCCCGATAATTTAATATAAGATAGTTACTTGGAGTTCCAGCTCCGGCTCCCGAAGGAGCCGGAGCAAGTTTTTAGCTTTCTTATCGCTGCATAACGAACCCGAACCAAGGCCATCCCGGAAGGGATGGTCAGGTGCAGGTCGTTGTGTGGCGATTTTCTGAGCACCCACCAGCTGCTTTACTCGAACGGCGCATTTTTCACCCCGGACGGCAGAATGGTGGCCCCCATGCCCCTGCGGTGCGAGATCTTCGAGATGATGCGTGAATACGTTGGGGCGAACCTCGCCAAGAAGGTCACCAATGTGGTAGACGTGCTGAAGCTGGCGGCACAGGTAGAGGACTTTCCACCTGTCACCGACCGTATCGCACTGGCAAACGGAACCCTGTATCTGGACGGCACTTTTCAAGAGGGCAAGCCGGAGATCGTCCGCAACCGGCTCCCGGTCAAATATGACCCGAAAGCCCCACAGCCCACCCATTGGCTGCGGTTTCTGTACGACCTGCTCTACCCGGAGGACATCCCCACAGTGCAGGAGTTCATCGGGTACTGCCTGATCCCCAGCAACAATGCTCATGTACGATAAAGTAACACCACAATATGAAAGACGGCTATCTCCATTATTCCGTAATCTGCTAAGGTGATTTGACATTTCTATTGAAGTGGTGTATACTTTTCATGTAAATATGAAAAATATGAATTAAGGAGATGTTATATAATGTCCATGCCAAAGGGAAAGCACATATTTGGAACTGTTAAGGTTGGAGAGCGCGGGCAGATTGTCATTCCGAAAGAAGCGCGAGAAATATTTGACATAAATCCCGGAGATACTCTACTCGTTTTGGGAGATGAAGAACAAGGAATAGCTGTAGTTAAGGCTGATGTAATGAAAGAGGTTGCTGTAAAAATTTTGAAAGGATTAGGGCATTTCAAAGGAGGTTATGATGAAAAATAGCTTTTCAAATATTTTGCCCTTTCTTTTAATTGCCGATTTAATTATCCCGTTTTTATTAGCTCCCACTTACAAAGGCTATAGTCATTTGACACAAGTAATGAGCGTTTTAGGAAATTCAAAAGCACCGTTGCATTTAATCTATAATATTTGGCTGATTGTGTTTGGAATTGCAATTTTAATCAGCACCTTACAGCTTTATCCTACGGTCGCACAAATATCAAGTTCTATATCCATAATGCTTTTTTCCGTCATTGTGATTTACGCCGTAGGCGGTTGTATTCTTTCCGGGATTTTTTCAGTTGGAGAAACCAAAAGCCTTGAAACTCTTTCCGCAAAGATACATGGTTATGGTTCAGTAATAGGTTTTCTACTTTTAACACTTGCACCATTGTTTGTTGGATTATATTTTTTCAAAGTGTCTAATGGGTTACTAGGAATTTTATCTTTAATTTGCTTTATCTTTGCAATAGTTTTTTTTGCGCTATTTGTAATGGCTGATAAGCCGAATTGTAGAGGAACAATAATTGCGTTTGAAGGGCTATGGCAGAGATTATCCCTTTTGAGTATGTATCTTCCCATTGCGGCACTTTGTATCTTTCAGAAATAGCAAACCCAGCCGAGCCAGTCAACGGCAAGTAAATGGGCTGCGCCCACCGTTGACAGCCCCGACTGTCCTTGCTGGTGGGTAATCAAGAGGGCGACAGCAAAAAGTGCTGCCGCCCTTTCCCATAATCGAAGAAAGGGGGATTTTCCATGACTGAATACGAAGCCTATCAAGAACATATCCGCTATACCCATGATACCTACTGCCGGATTGTTATTCGTCATGCGTCCTTTGACGCTGCCCGTCCACTGGCTGCGGTTTCTGTACGACCTGCTCTACCCGGAGGACATCCCCACGGTGCAGGAGTTCATCGGGTACTGCCTGATCCCCAGCGACAATGCTCATGTTAGATAAAGAAGTAGATAATCAAAAACAAGAGATAGACTACCAGCACCACACTATTCCGTAAACTGATTTTGAACACGACTATATGGTGTCGTGTTTGTATGATATAATGTAACGCAAGGAGGAGAGAAAAAATGAAAATTGACCGCTTAATTAGTATTATATTTATTTTGCTCCAAAAAGATAAAGTTACAGCTCCTGAACTTGCAAAGCGTTTTGAAGTATCAAGAAGAACTATCAACAGAGATATTGCAGACATTTGTAAAGTTGGTATTCCAATTGTTACTACACAAGGAAGTGGTGGTGGAATATCCATTCTTGACAGCTACAAAATAGATAAAGCCCTTTTTAACAAAGATGAGTTGCAGGCTATATTTTCTGGATTGCAAGGAATTGACAGTATATCAAAAAGGTCATATCTGGCTAATATTGCCGAAAAACTTTCAAAGAAAAATAATCAAATAGAATCCAATGGCAATATTATTATTGACCTGTCATCTCATGACCAAAAACCGTTAGTACAAAAGATAGAATTGATAAAAATGGCAATTCAAGAAAGCAAGTATATTTCGTTTTTATATTATTCTGAAAAAGGTGAGAGCGTAAGACGGATTGAACCTTATTATCTGATATTCAGATGGTCGGCATGGTATGTTTTTGGATATTGTATGGAAAGGAAAGACTATCGCCTTTTTAAGTTAAACCGTCTATGGAACATGAATATTCAAAGAGAGAAGTTTGTTCCCCGCAAAATACCTCAAAAGGAACTAAAATTTGATGATTATTTTTCGACTGATATAATTCATCTTAAAGCAATATTTCCTAAAAGTGAGAAATATCGCTTAATTGAGGAATTTGGTATAGACTGTTATTATGTTACAGATGACGGAAACTTACTTTTTGAATGGGATTTTGCAAGTTATAGCAATATGCAATCATGGGTATTCAGTTTTGGAGATAAAGTAATAGTATTAGAACCGCTTAAACTTTGCAAAGATAGAAAACAGCAAGCAGAGAATATTGCTAAAAAAGAAACAGAATATGACATATAGATGTCGTGTTTAATGTGCTATACTACATAAACAACAAAAGGGAGGTAAATTGTTATGGTTGAATCAAGATGTGGATTATTATGCAGTGAATGTAGCTTTAGAGAAGCAACAGGGTGTAAAGGTTGTGCAAATATGGATAAACCTTTCTGGGCTGATAGCTGCCCGGTTAAGTCCTGTTGTGAAGCTAAATCTCAAAATCATTGTGGAGAATGTGATGATTTTGTTTGTTCTTTACTTCATACCTTTGCCTATGACATGGAACAAAGCGATAATGGGGTAAGAATTGAACAATGTAAAAAGTGGGGCAAACACAATGGCATCGAGTAAAGAATATTTGAATTTTATTTTAGGACAACTATCCGGCTTAGAAGAAATTACATATAAACCAATGATGGGAGAATTTATCATTTATTATCGTGGCAAGATTGTAGGCGGTATCTATGATGATAGATTGCTTGTTAAACCAGTAAAATCAGCAATTAGTTATATGCCGACAGCTCCGTATGAATTACCCTATGAGGGAGCAAAAGGGATGTTGTTGGTAGATGAAGTTGATAATAAGAATTTTTTAGCAGGCTTGTTTAATGCTATGTATGAGGAATTACCAGCTCCAAAACCGAAAAAGAAGAAATAAGTAAATTAGAAGTTGAGGAAAAGAAAGAATGGAAGATAAAAAGATATTGCTTGATAATATTGATAAAATTCATACAACCGAAATGGGAATTGATAGAATTAAAAGAAACCTAAAAATAGATACAGCAGATGTTGTTGAGTATTGCAAAAATAAGGTGTTAGATAAAAATTGCAATATATACAAACAGGGTAAAAATTGGTATTGCGAAGTTGAAAATACCAAAATTACTATCAATTCATATAGTTATACAATTATCACAGCACATATTGTTAAGTAAAATCGGACTTTGAAGTGAAATTATGGACTATATAATACGAGAAATTAGAAGTGAAGAATACTGTTTATTAAGTGATTTTTTGTACGAAGCGATTTATATTCCAGAAGGAATTGAACCGCCACCTAAATCAGTAATAGAATGTCCAGAATTACAAGAATATATCGTTGAGTTTGGAAATCGAAAACACGATAAAGCCTTAGTTGCAGAAATGCAGGGAAATGTGATAGGAGCTATTTGGGTAAGAATTATGGATGATTATGGACACATTGACAATGATACTCCATCTCTTGCTATGTCTGTCTACAAAACATACAGAGGATTAGGCATTGGGACGTCATTATTGAAACAACTATTACAGGTAGAAAGATTGGCTGGATATTCAAAAATATCCTTATCCGTTCAGAAAAGTAATTATGCAGTGAAGATGTACGAGAAAGTGGGATTTACTGTTGTTGATGAAAATAGTGAGGAATATATTATGACCGTAAATCTATAAGAGAAAGCCACAGTTTACCACACTGAACCACTATAAAAACTGGATATCCCTCCGTCCCGCAGCGGCACATGAAGCAGTAAATCCGAAAAAGATTTGCTGCTTTTTTTGCGCCCATTTTTGGCAAATTTCCAAAAGTTCCGTATTAGACAGTGAAGCCAAAAAAGGCTGCCATTTTTCAGACAGCGGGCAAAACGCAGCTTCCGAAACGCCCTATTGTCGGGAAAGACCGAGCCACCAAAAAAGTTCTTGCCGGAAAGTCCGTCATTTTTGCTTTTTGCAGTGTTGTAGGGAGTAAGGGGAGAACGCCGCCCGCCGCCTTTTATGAAAAAGCTGGTTATAGATTTCCCGAAAAAGTGGCAGTAGCAAGTGAGGGTAATCCGGCAGATTTTTATGAAAAAGTTGGTTGCGATTTCCCCAAAAAGTGGCAGTAGGAAGTGAACGGCAGTCCGGCAGTTTCTTAGAGCAAGATTCTACCGCAGTGAACTTCAGAAGCACGGAATCATTCAATCCATGTCCCGAAAGGGCAACTGTTACGACAACTGCATTATGGAAACCGTCTTCGGCAGACTGAAAAATGAAATGTTCTATGGATTTGAGAAGGATTATCCCTCCTTTAAAGCCTTCTCCAAGGCGATTGCCGAGTATATTGACTATTACAATAACAGCAGGATCCAAGCGAAAACAAAATGGATGCCTCCCTCTAAATTCAGAGAAGCATCCATAATGGAAGTTTAATTATTCAATTTTGATCCGGTGTCCAGAAAACTGGGTACATATCACTTCCGTGCGATCATCTCGGTGTAGGCCAGCACCAGCGGGCCGACGCCCTTTGCATCGTTGCAGACCACCGGCTCACTGAAATAGTAAGCCAGCGAGCCGTCGCGGTGGTCCTTGCCGCCGAGGCCGGCCACGAGGCAGATGCCGTCCAGCTGCAGGCTGCCGTCCGGGTTCTTGCTCAGATACTTGTCACAGGTGCCGTAGAAGGCTTTCTCGGCCCATGCGGCCATCCGCTTGGGCAGATAGCCGAGACGCACGCCCTTGAGCACGGCGTAGGCGAAGAGGGCCGTGCCGCTGGTCTCGAGGTAGTTGCCCTCGACGCCGGGGTGGTCCATCACCTGCCAGAACATGCCGGTCTCCTCGTCCTGAAACTTGTGGACGTCCTCGATGGTCTGCTTGAGCATCGCCATGATGCCGCGGTACTCGTTGTAGAGCTGCTCATCCATCCGCTCCAGCACGTCCACCATCGCCACCATGAACCAGCCCATGGCCCGCAGCCAGAAGTTGGGGCTGCAGCCGGTGACGGGGTCGGCCCAGTACATCTGGCGGCTCTCGTCGTAGCCGTGGTAGTACAGGCCGGTCTTCTCATCCCGCATGTGCTTCTGGATGTTCATGAACTGCTTGTAGCTGTCGATGCAGCCCTGCATCTTGTTGTAGCGGGTCTCGTACTCCATATAGAAGGGCTGGGCCATGTAGGTGCCGTCCAGCCAGACCTGCCACGGATAAATGTCCTTGTGCCAGAAGTTGCCCTCCTTGGTGCGAGGCTGGGTGAGCAGCTGGCTGCGGATGGTGTCGATGGCCTTGCGGTACTTCTCGTCGCCGAAGATGTCGTAGAGGATGAACAGGTTTTTGCCCTGATTCACGTTGTCGAGGTTATGCTCCTTCGGGTCGTAGGTCTTGATGGAGCCGTCTTCCTGCACGAACCAGTCGATGAAATCCCTGGAAAATTTCAGGTACTTCTCGTCGCCGGTAGTCTTATACAGGCTCAGGCAGGCGGTGATCATGCAGCCGTCGATGTAGTTCCACCTGTTGGGCTTGCCGCTGCGGACCTTCTCGATGTTCCACATGGGTGCCTCGGCGCTGGAATTGGCGATGAGGTAGTCCACATAATCGCCCAGCATGGACAAAATCTCTTCATGAGTCATGGCTTAGTCCTCCTCAAAATGGCCGACGTTGGCAAAGCGCAGGCGCTCGCCCTCGCAGCCCTCGATCCTGACGTTGTGCAGCTTGATGTTCTTGACGTTCTCGGCGTAGATGGCCAGCTTCTTGACCAGCGGGCGGTTGTCGGCCATGGCAGCCTGACCCTCCTTGGCGTCGGGGTCGAAGGTGATGGTGACGTTCTTCATGGAGACGCCCTCAATGGGCTGCTCGGGCAGGCCGTCGAAGTAGCAGCCCGCAAACTGTGCATCGGTGGCCACGATGTCTTCCATGGTCAGGGTGCCGAGCTTCGGGGTGTACTCGTCCACGGGCAGAGCCTCGCGGCACTGGACATAGGGACTGTGGCCGTCCGGGTCGCAGAAGTAGAACATATTGATGACGAAGGGAGCCTTGACGCCCCGCATCTCCACGTTGCGGAACACCAGACCGTCGATGACGGCGGTGTTGCCGCGGCCGCGGCGGGTCTTGACGCGGAGGCCGCGGTCGGTGTGGTCCATGAGGCACTGGGTGACCACCATGTCCTTGACGCCGCCGCTCATCTCGCTGCCGATGACGATGCCGCCGTGGCCCTTGTCCAGCAGGCAGTTGCGGATGACGGTGTGCTCGCAGCTCTTCTTGAGCTTCATGCCGAGGAAGACCTTGCTGGCCTTCATGGCGATGCAGTCGTCGCCGACGTGGATGTTCACGCCGATGATGCGGGTGTACTCGCAGCTCTCGGGGTCGATGCCGTCGGTGTTGGGGGCGTTGTAGGGGTTGTTGATGCTGAAGTTCAGCAGGTCGAGGTGTTTGACGAAGATGGGGTGGATGGTCCAGGAGTAGCTGTTCTGCACGGTGATGCCGTGGAGGCAGATGTTCTCGCTGTCCACCATCGCCACGGCGCGGGGACGCCATGCGATGCGCTTGACCTTGGGGTCGATCCACCAGTCGCCGTTCTGGGCGTCGCAGTCCAGCGTGCCTTCGCCGGTGACGACGACGTCATGCACCTGGGTGATGTTCAGCAGGCCCGCAAAGCTGTTCAGCGGGTTGCCCTCCCAGCCGGTGAGGTAGTATTCGTCCACTTCGTTCTCGCTGGGGATGACGCCGGGCAGGATGGGGTAGTGGGTGCGGTCATTGTCGCCCAGCAGCACAGCGCCCTTCTCGAGGTAGAGGGTGGTGCAGCTCTTCATGAAGAGGCTGGCGGTGCGGTAGCGGCCAGCGGGGACATATACCGTGCCGCCCCTGGGGCAGGTGGAAAGAGCAGCCTGCAGCCTGCCGGTGTTGTCGGTCTCGCCATCGGCGACGAGGCCGTAGCGGGATGCGTCCACAAAGAAGCTCTCAGCCTCGGTGGTGAAATCCAGCTTCAGGTGCTCACCCTCGGTGTCAACCTCCACGGTGTAGGCGGTGGACGGAGTCAGAGAGAAGAGGGAGAACACGTTGGTGTTGCAGCTTTCGTAAACGGTCTTGCCGTTCAGAGCCACGGCGAAGGGGTGCTCCGGGCGGAAGCACTTGCCGTTTTCCAGCTCGAAGACGGCGCTGCGGGTCATGGAACGGATGAGAGACAGATTCATTTTTACAGCCTCCTGAGTTATTTGCGTAGATTTGCGGCTTGCCCGCAGAGGGCGGGCATGGTACACTGGGGATAAGAATATCAGAGCACTGCCCCGGCGGGGCAGGCATAGCAAGAAGGGGGAAGGGCGGATGCGCGCCGAACGGGAAAAGCTCAACGCGAAGATCACGGCGGGAGCGCTCAAGCTGGCCGGCGGGCGGCTCGAGCTGCCTGCCGAGATGTGCCATATCGTTCTGTTTTCGGGCGGCAGCTGCACGGTCCAGTGCGGGGACATGTCGCTCCTGGTCAGCCCCGGCTGCGCATTGCTGCTGGGGCCGGGGGCGTGGGCGGTATCGCAGGCAGGCCACACCCAGCCGGAAATGCTGGGGTGCAGTTTCCCACAGGCGGCCCTCCACGAGATGAAGAACGCCACCGGCGAAGATTTCCTCCGCCTTTTTGCACCGGGAAGCCAGATGGCCCTTTACGGCAGCATCCAGTGGGCCAGCCGTCTGCGGACGCTGCTGGAGATGATGCGGAGCGCCATGGGCGAGCCGGAGTATCCCGGCGGGCTGTATCTGGCACTGACGCTCCACTATGTGGAGCAGGAGCACCGGGCGCAGAGCGCCGCCGACGCCCGCCCCCGCAACGAGACGGTGGAGCAGATCTGCGCCTACCTTGCGGCAAACTACCAGCAGAAGCTTTCCCTCACCGAGGTGGCGGCGCGGTTTTACATCTCGCCCTACTATCTGAGCCGGCTGTTCCGGCGGGTGACGGGGCAGTCCATCGTGGACTACATCAACGCCCGCCGCATCGAGGCGGCACAGAAGCTTCTGGAAACGACAGAGCTGAGCATCGGCAGCGTGGCCGAGCAGACCGGTTTCGCCTCTGCGGCCCACTTCCGCCGCGTCTTCCGGGAGACGATGGGCGTCGGGCCGCTGCAATACCGGAAGAGCAGAAAATAGAGTGCCACAAAAGCCTCTCCCTTTGGGAGAGGTGTCACCGAAGGTGACGGAGAGGGCAAGCCGGCTTCGACAAAGCCGCTGCGCAGCGATAAGCAGCCTCTTTGTCAGAGCAATATTATCGCAACGTCCGTACATCTCTGTCGGCGTCCTTGCCCTCTCAGGCGCTCACGCGCCAGCTCTCCCAAGGGGAGAGCCTTTGACATTGGAAATGCCCCCTGCGTCCTCTCTACGGGAAGAGGCACAGGGGGCATTCATGTTTGTCGGGATGATCCGAGCGGCGGGGGCTTCAGCTCAGCCCTTGACAGCACCGGCGGAGATACCTTCGACGAACTGATCCTGTGCGCAGAAGAAGACGATGAGCTGCGGCAGGATAGAGATCAGGGACAGGGCCAGAATGCGGTTCCAGGCAAAGCCCGTATCACCGTCCATGGACAGCTTGACGAACAGGGACATGGGGTACTTTGCAGGGGTCTGGACGTAAAGCAGGGGACCCATGAAGTCGTTGCAGCTCCACATGAACTGGAACAGTGCGCAGGACACCAGAGCGGGCATCAGCATCGGGACGATGACCTTGTACAGGGTCTGGAAGGAGGAGCAGCCGTCGATGGCGGCAGCCTCGTCCAGGTCGCGGGGGACGTTGCGCATGAACTGCACCAGCTGGTAGACGAAGTAGGTCTCAGTTGCGAATGCGCAGTGGACCCAGATGGCCAGATAGAACGGGCTGTTGACCCAGCCGAACTTGGTGTACAGCAGGAACTGAGGCACGTTCAGGACGACCTGAGGCAGGAACAGGGTGGCCAGCATGATGCTGAACAGGAGCTTCCGGCCCGGGAAGTCGAAGCGGCCAAAGCCGTAAGCTGCAATGCAGGAGGAGACCACGGTGCAGATGACCTTGGGCAGGACGTAGCTGTAAGTGTTCAGCATGGCCTGCAGGATGTTGATGGAACCGCCGAAGTTGTTCAGCGCGTTCTTGTAGCCCTCCAGAGTGGGGTTCTTGATCCACAGGCCGATGCCTGCAAAGATCTCGCTGTTGTCCTTAAAGGTGGCGCTGATCATCCACAGCAGGGGATAGATCATGATGAGGCCCACCAGGATCAGGACGAAGTACTTGAAAAACGTCGCGATGGCATTAGAAGCTTTCATTCCCATACTGTCACACCTTACCTTTCATCCGAGTAGTAGACCCACTTCTTCTGGCTGGTGAAGGCGATGATCGTCAGGATGCAGACGATGACGAACATGATCCATGCCAGTGCGGAAGCCATGCCCATCTGGTTGGACTTGAATGCGTAGTTGTAGACCAGAATGGAGATGAGGGTGGTGGAACCGCGGGGACCGCCGTTGGTGATGATGAACGGGCCGTTGAACTCCTGGAAAGCCTGGCAGATCTGAGTGACCAGGTTGTAGAAGATGATGGGGGTGATCATCGGGACGGTGATGGAGAAGAACTGACGCCACTTGCCTGCGCCGTCGATGGTGGCGGCCTCGTACAGGTCGGCCGGCACGCCCTTCAGAGCGGCGAGGAACAGCACCATGGCGGAGCCGAACTGCCAGATACGCAGGAAGCAGATGATCCACAGTGCGTAGCTGGGGTCGCTCAGCCAGGAGGGACCCTGGAAGTGGCCGAAGGTCAGCATGCGGATGAGGGTGTTGACCAGACCGTCATCACGGAACACGGCCTTCCACAGCACGGCGATAGCAACAGAGCCGCCGAGGATGGAGGGGATGTAGTAGACGGTGCGGAACACGTTCACGCAGGCGATCTTGAAGTTCAGGATGTAGGCGATGAACAGTGCGAAGACCAGCTTCAGAGGCACAGTGATGAAGCTGTACTTGAAGGTGGTGATGAGCGCCTTGGTGATCTTGGGAGTGGTGAAGGCGTCCACATAGTTCATGATGCCATACTGATGGATGCCGTTGAAGAAGTCCATATCCGTAAAGCTGTAGTACAGAGACTGGCCGAACGGAATGGCCTTGAAGACGACGAAGCCGATGATCCAGGGGATCAGGTAGAACAGGCCCTGCCATTTGTCAAAAAACTTCTGGGCCGGGGTACGCCCGAGAGAGGGCGCTTTGCTTTCTTTCATCCAGGGGGTCCTCCTTTTATAAGGATATGTCTCGTGCGCCGCACAATCGTTTGGACACATTTTTGTCAAAAAAATGTCATCACCGTCTTGCAAAAAAGGGGCATCCGTCCGTAGGTGGAAGGGATGCCCCTTGCAAGACTCCTTTATGCGGGGCGGCCCGTGTCAACACCGCGCGTGTGCGGGCCGCAAAAAGTCCGTGAGGCGGAAATCAGACGGTGTAGCCGACAGACTCCATGCCGTCCAGCAGGGTATCGACCAGGTCAGCGCCGGAAACATTGTCGTAATCCAGAGTGTCGAACACCTCCTGATAGACGCCGGTGCCGGTAGCCTTCAGGTCGTTGGACTCGAACAGGGGGTCGAGCTGGTTGGAAACGAAGGCCATGACCTTGCCGTTTGCCTCAGCCACCAGCTCCTTGACAGCGCCGGCGCTCTGAGCAGCAGCCAGACCAGCCTTGGAGGCGGGGATGCCGCACTCAGAACCCATGATGGAAGCGCCCTTCTCCTCGTTCAGCAGGAAGTTGATGAGGGTAGCTGCCTCTGCGGGATGCTCGCAGGTCTTGGTGATGGCCAGACCCATGGAGACCTTGGAGAAGCCGCCGTTGTAATCGCCGAACTTGATCTCCTCGCCGACGGTGAAGCCAGCCTTGTTCTCCTCGTCCAGAGCGTCAGCGTACTTGGTAGCGGAGGAGTCCCACTCGAAGCAGCCGGCCAGCTTGCCGGTGATCCACTCGGTGGACTGGTGAGCGGCGTTGTCGCCGTTGGAGCCGTAGTAGGTGGGCAGGCTCATGATGACGTGGCCCTCGACCAGGCTCTTGATGAAGTCGATGCCCTCAGCGATCTGGTCGGCATCGTAGTTCAGGGTAGAGGTGGTGGGGTCTGCCCAGTCCTTGCCGTACTTGGACTCGAGGTAGAAGACCATCAGGATCATACGGTCGTATGCACCCAGGTGCAGGGGATAGTAGTCATCGCCCAGCTTCTCCTGGAAGGTCTTGCCGGCAGCCATCAGCTCGTCCAGAGTGGTGGGGAAGGAGATGCCGGCCTTGTCGAAGGTGGTCTTGTTCCAGTAGAAGATACGGCCGGTCATGGAGACAGGCACGCACTGCTGAGAGTTTGCCACGTTGCAGGCAGCCAGCTTGGCCTCATCCCACTGGGTCAGGTCGAGGTACTCGGAGACGCTGTTCAGGTCGATGAAGGTCTGGCCGTTCTTGGAGTAGTTGTACAGCCAGTTCCAGTTGATCTGGCAGACATCCTCAGCGACGCCGCCAGCGAACTTGGTGGACATGGTGTCCTCCCAGCCGGACCATGCAGCGAAGGTGGGGTTGACGGTGATGGTGCTGTGCTCAGCAGAGAAAGCCTTGATGGCCTCCTGGTAAGCGTTGTGACGGGACTCGCCGCCCCACCAGCTCATGGTCAGGGTGACAGGGTCAGAAGACAGGCCGGCCACGGAAGCGGCGGCGGAAGAAGCAGCGGTGGAAGTGGCGGTAGAACCAGCGTTGCCGGAGCCGCCGCAGGCGGCCAGCAGGCCGGCAGCACCCACAGCGCCAGAGACCTTCAGAAAGTCACGACGAGAAATTGCCTTGCTCATTTTCGTTCTCCTCCTATGTAGAAAACATCTTCTTGCACGGATGCCTCTGCAAAGCATCCGTTGTATACAAATATGATACCAAAGGCAAGAAAAAAAAGAAAGATGCAAATTGTAGTGATAGTAGCAGAAAACGTACAAATATTGCGCTTATTTTTTGCCCGCTTTTGACGTCATTGCCAGAATGAATAAACTTGGACCGAAAAACTGTGCAACTTGTATACTTCAACGATTTGCATAGAAAACTGGGATGCAACAGGGGAAGATTGGCCTGAATTGCAAGAATTTTGTAGCCGAGGCAGAATTTGTTGAAAGAGCGTTGTATACATTAAAAGCAACGATAACAGAAAGTTCCGGCCCTGAGCTGATATATCAATAGCGCAAAAAACGCGCGAATTTGGGCGCGACTGATATATCACGGATGCAGAAAAGATACAAAAAATGCCGTCCGGCGTGCGGACGGCATAAGATCAGGAAAAGAGTCACCGGCGGGCGGCGTAGAAGGCGCTGCGCTCCCGGAAATAGCACTGGGGACACATGCTGACATACTGGACGTCGTTCTCAAGGTCGATGGCTACCTGTTCGCCCTCAAAGACGAAGCGGCCGTTGACCTTGCGGCAGTTGCAGGTGGCCTTGCGGCCGCAGGTGCAGATGGTCTTCATCTCCTCGATGGTGTGGGCCAGCTCCAGAAGCCGGGTGGAGCCGGGGAAGCCCTTGAGGGAGAAGTCGGAGCGCAGGCCGTAGCAGATGACGGGGATGTTCAGCTCTACCGTCACCATAAACAGCTGCTCGGCCTGCTCTGCGGTGAGGAACTGGCTCTCGTCACAGAGCACACAGGCCAGAGGCCGGCCCTCGCTGCCGGCGGCCCGGACGGCCTCCACCAGGTCCATGTCCGGCGGCACCAGCAGATCGGCAGGGCGGCGGACGCCCAGACGGCTCACGAGGTCGCCGCTGCCCTTGGTGTCCACCTTCGGCTTGAGGATGAGCACCCGCATCCCCTGCTCCTCGTAGTTGTGGGCCACCTGCATCAGCGCGGTGCTCTTGCCGCTGTTCATTGCGCCGTAACGGAAATAAAGCTTTGCCATGTCGAAAAAGTCTCCTCATGAAAGGACGCTCTCAGCCAAAGCCTGACGGAGAGGGCCGGTATTATCGATAGTATCTGCTCAGTCCTGATTGCGCAGCCGGTAGCCCAGGCTCATCAGGCTGTCGCCGAGGTGGACGTTCTCCACCACCACGTCGGGGTAGGAGACAGACAGATCGTAGTGGGAGAAGTTCCAGAAGCCCTGGATGCCCAGAGCCACCAGACGGCCGCTGATCTCCTCTGCGCCGCTGCGGGGCAGACAGAGCACAGCCACCTCGGGGTGGTGCTCGGCGCAGAAAGCTTCCAGCTCGTCGATGTGTAAGATCCGGATGCCGTTGATCTCTTTGCCCACCTCGTCGGGGGCGTTGTCGAAGGCGGCGATGAGCTTGTAGCCGTTGGTATCGGTGGTGATGAAGCGGCTCACAGCCTTGCCCAGACGGCCGCAGCCGATGAGGATGGTGGGCAGGAGGTCGCCGTTGCCAAAGAGCAGATGCTCAAGGATGCTCAGCAGGTTCTCCACCGAGTAGCCGATGCCCTGACGGCCATTCACGTCGCCGATGCAGTTGAAGTCCTGCCGCACCTGAGAGGCAGTGGTACCCATCTGGGCGGCCAGCTCACGGGATGAGATGCTGGTGATGCCGTCGTTCTTCAGGGTGCGCAGGTAGCGATAGTATTTGGGCAGGCGCTTGATGACGGGCAGAGAAGCTTTGCCGGGAGTGTTCATAGGGGGGTCTCCTTTCTTTTTATCCGCAGCATTGCCGGGGAGAGGTGCGCAGCGGCAGGGTGCTCCGGCAAAAGATTTGTACTTTCTTGTACAATAATGATACATATTTGACAATCTTATCTCTAGTATAAAGTATACAGCGCGAAGAGAGAATGTCAAACCATTTGGCACATTTTTTTGAGAAAGAAAAGAAATCTTTGCCGAAGTATAACCGGCAGGAATGCCGGACAAGCTGAAATGAAGCAAAAAGGAGGATGCGCAGAATGTCACAGGAAGAGAAGAACGTCCCCGTGGAGCAGCAGCGGCTGGAAAAAGAGCAGATCGAGGATATGGGCAGCGTTTACCGCACCCGGGGAGCTCACGCCATCCACTGCCTGACGGTCATCGGGCAGGTGGAGGGCCATGTGGAAGCGCCCCAGGGCCAGAAGACCACCAAGTATGAGCACGTCATCCCCCAGCTGGTGGCCGTGCAGGAGGACCCCGCCATCGAGGGCCTGCTGGTCCTGCTCAACACGGTGGGCGGGGATGTGGAGGCGGGGCTTGCGCTGGCGGAGCTCATCGCCAGCATCTCCAAGCCCAGTGCGGCGGTGGTGCTGGGCGGGGGCCACTCCATCGGCATCCCGCTGGCCGTCAGCGCCCAGCGGAGCTTCATCGTGCCTACCGCCACCATGACGGTCCACCCCGTCCGCCATTCCGGCATGATATTGGGCGTGCCACAGACCATGCGCTGGTTCGAGCAGATGCAGGAGCGGATCACCGGCTTCGTGGCGTCCCACAGCGGCATCTCGGAGAAGCGGTACACCGAGCTGATGATGCGCACGGGCGAGCTGGTCATGGACGTCGGCACCGTGCTGGATGGCCGAAAAGCCGTGCGGGAAAAGCTCATCGACGAGCTGGGCGGGCTGTCGGACGCGCTGGCATGGCTCTACCGAGAAATCGAGGGGAAATAAATTGCCATTTGACTTTTCCCGTGGTACAATGAAAGAATCGAGTCGTATCGGAATTCTTCCATCGTCACCGGCAGAGCCGCCCTGAGCGCGCCTGCTTCATGATATAAAATAAGGAACGGGTTTTAGGAAACATGGCAAAGAGAAAACGCAAGACCTCCGGGCGCAGCACAGCCTCGCGCCGCAAGAACCGGACACAGGACCGGATGCCCGCGGGGCTCATCACCCTGTTTGCGGGGCTGGTGCTCATGGCGCTGGCTTTCGTGCCGGGCAGCTCGGCCTGGCGCACGATGCACGATGTCCTGTTCGGCGTGTTCGGCTGCGGAAGCTTCGTGCTGGGCGCAGCGCTGTGCTATCTGGCCATCCTCTACACCCGGGGCGAAGACCTGCTGCCCCACATCGCAAAGCTGGTGCTGGGGCTCATCTTCGCCAGCGGCACGGTCATCGTCTTTTCTGACATCCCCACCGACCAGACCGCCGCGCAGATGACTGCTGCCTGTTATCAGAATGGGATGAGCGCATGGCTCTCGGGCGGTGCGCTGGGCGCTGTGCTGGGCGGGACGCTCCTGCTGCTCTGCGGCAGACCCGCCGCCAATCTGGTCATGGCGGCGCTGGCGGCCTGCGCCAGCCTGTACATTTTCGACGTTACGCCCGCCGAGTGCTGGCAGTGGCTCTGCAACGTGGGCGGCAGCGTCCACGAAAAGGGCCTTGCCGTCCACGAGCAGAATGCCGCCCGCCGGGCCGAGCGTCTGGCAGAACGCGCCGCCGAGGAGGCCGAGGCGGAGGAATACGAGGCCTATGACGACGACCTGCCGGAAGACGAAGCGGGCGAAGGCGGGGACTGCTGCGGCGGCGAAGAGCCTGCCGCGCCCGCCTTCCATATCCAGCCTCCCGGCTGGCTGGCTGGCGTCTTCCACTGGGGCCATCAGGTGATGCAGGGCGGCGAACAGGCAGAGCCTGCCCCTGCGCCCGCACCGGAAGCGCAGACCCCGCCTCAGCCCGAGCCTGCCCCCGTACAGGTGGAAAAGTCCCGGCCCCGTGCGCCCTTTGATATTGATCTAGGCCCTGACCATACCACCGTCACCGAGGGCGGCAGTGAGCCCATCGAGCCCATCATCCTCGGCCCCGGCGGCACCTTCGGCATGGACCCGCTCCGCCGTGCGCCCATCCGCCCCACCGTGACGCCCATCGTCCCGGACGCTGTGGATACCGCCGCCGAGGACTTCTTTACGGCCCAGCCCGAGCCGACGGTGACACCTACCGTCACGCCCGCCGCCCCGGCAGAAGAGCCGGAACAGCAGCCCGCGCCTGAGCCGCCGCTCTCCTTCGGCATCCCGCTCTATGATTTGACCCCGACTCCGGAACCAGCCCCGCAGCCGGTCAGCGCCGAGAATGCGGTGGCGTTCCGCTCTGAGCCGGATGAGGACGGCTGGATCAGCATCACCAGTGACCCGGTGGAGGAAAAAGACCTCAACACGCTGGTGGCAGCCGCCATGGAAAAGCCTGCTGTCTCCGAGGAGCAGGCCGCAAACGCCCCCGCCGAAGAGGCCGAGACGGAGGAGAGCTTCCAGTATCAGTACCCCTCCATCGAGCTGTTCGAGCGCGCCCCGGAGGAAAGCGACTCCGGCGCAGAAGACGAGCTGAAAGCCAACGCCCAGAAGCTGGTGGACACGCTGGAAAGCTTCGGCGTCCGCACCCGTGTGCTGGATATTTCCCGCGGCCCGTCGGTCACCCGGTATGAAGTCCAGCCCATGGCGGGCGTCAAGATAAGCCGCATCACTTCGCTGGCGGATGACATCGCCCTGAACCTGGCGGTGGCCGATGTCCGCATGGAGGCTCCCATCCCCGGCAAGCCTGCCGTGGGCATCGAGGTGCCGAACCATAAGAAAACGCCGGTCTACATCCGCAGCGTCTTCGAGAGCCAGAGCTTTTTGCGGATGACCTCGCCGATGGGCATTGCGCTGGGCAAGGACATCGCCGGCGTGGCCCAGGTGGCCGACCTGTGCAAGATGCCCCATCTGCTCATCGCGGGCAGCACCGGCAGCGGTAAATCGGTCTGTGTCAACAGCATCATCATGAGCCTGCTGTTCCGCTCCAGCCCCGAGGACGTCAAGCTCCTGCTCATCGACCCCAAGGTCGTCGAGCTGGCTGAGTACAACGGCATCCCCCACCTGCTGATGCCCGTCGTCACCGAGCCCCGCAAGGCGGCCGGCGCACTGGGCGGCGCAGTGCAGGAGATGGAGCGCCGCTACCACCTCTTCGCGGAGAACAACGTCCGCGACATCAAGTCCTTCAATAAGCTGGCGGCAGCGGACCCGAACCTCGAGAAGATGCCCTATATCGCCATCATCATCGACGAGCTGGCCGATTTGATGATGGTCGTCGGCAAGGATATCGAAGACTCCATCTGCCGCATCGCCCAGAAGGCCCGCGCCGCCGGTATGCACCTCATCGTGGCGACCCAGCGCCCCAGCGTGGACGTCATCACCGGCCTCATCAAAGCCAACATCCCCAGCCGCATCGCCTTCGCCGTGTCCAGTCAGGTGGACAGCCGCACCATCCTCGACGGTGCCGGTGCCGAAAAGCTGCTGGGCATGGGCGATATGCTCTTCATGCCCGTGGGCGCACCCAAGCCCACCCGTATCCAGGGTACCTTTGTGCGGGATGAGGAGATCAGCCGTGTGCTGGACTTCATCAAGAAGAGCGCCACCGTCCAGTACGACGAGGCCATGATAGAGGCTATGGAAAAACACGCCATCCAGGACGGCAAGAAGGGCAGCAGCTCTGCCGACTCCGACGAGGAGGGCGGCAGTGACCCGATGCTCAAGCAGGCCGTGGAGGTGGTCATCGACGCCGGCCAGGCGTCCACCAGCCTGCTGCAGCGCCGCTGCAAGCTGGGTTATGCCCGCGCCGCCCGCATCATGGACGAGATGGAAGAAAAGGGCATCATCGGCCCCTACGAGGGCGCAAAGCCCCGCGCTGTCCTCATCAGCCGCCAGCAGTGGCTGGAAATGCAGATGAATCAGCCGGATGAATAGAATTTTTGATTTCGGAAGCAATAGAGCCCTGCTGGATAGGGCGGGCATCATGAAAGAAAAAGGATAACTATGGAGCATTACACCGAATTTCTCCCCATCAGCCGGGCCGACATGGAGGCCCGGGGATGGGACCAGCTGGACTTCGTGGTGGTGGGCGGCGACGCCTATGTGGACCACCCCAGCTTTGGCACCGCCATCATCAGCCGCCTGCTGGAAGCCGAGGGCTACAAGGTGGGCGTGCTGGCCCAGCCCCGCTACACCGACTGCGAGGACTTCAAGCGGTTCGGAAAGCCGAAGTACGGCTTCTTCATCGGCGGCGGCAATGTGGACAGCATGGTGAGTCACTATTCCGTCGCAAAGATCCCCCGCGCGGAGGACGAGTATTCCCCCGGCGGCAGGGGCGGCGCACGGCCCGACCGCAGCGCCACCGTCTACACCAGACTTGCCAAGCAGGCATACCCTGACCTGCCCGTCATTCTGGGCGGTCTGGAAGCATCGCTCCGCCGCTTTGCCCACTACGACTACTGGCTGGACACCGTCCTGCCCAGCATCGCCGAGGACTCCGGTGCGGACATCATCAGCTTCGGCATGGGGGAACACCAGACCGTGGAGATCGCCCGCCGTCTGGCGGCAGGAGAGCCGGTGGAGAGCATCACCGATGTGGACGGCACCTGCTACCTGACCGACTTCGACCACCTGCCCGAGCGGTATGTGGAGTGCGCGGGCTTCAGGAAGGTCGCCTCCGATAAGGTGGCTTATGCGAAAGCCTGCCGCATCCAGATGGACAATCAGGACGTCGTCAGCGGCAATATCATCGTCCAGAAGCAGAGCGAGAAGTACCTCGTGCAGAACATCCCCGCAAAGCCCCTCGTCCGCTGGGAGCTGGATAAGGTCTACGCCCTGCCTTACACCCGCCGCTACCACCCCATCTACGAGGTCATGGGCGGTGTGCCTGCCATCCGGGAGGTGCAGTTCTCCATCATCCAGAACCGCGGCTGCTTCGGCGGCTGTAACTTCTGCGCCATCCAGCTGCATCAGGGCCGACGCGTCACCAGCCGCAGCGCCGACAGCATCGTGGCCGAAGCAGAGCGGATGACCCACGAGCCGGATTTCAAGGGCTACATCCACGACATCGGCGGCCCCACCGCCAACTTCCGTTTCCCGTCCTGCCGCGAGCAGATGCTGCGGGGTATGTGCAACGGCGGCAAGCACTGCCTCGCCCCCACCACCTGTTCCCACATGATCGTGGACCACAGCGATTACCTGAAAATTCTCCGCCGCGTCCGGGAGCTGCCCGGCGTCAAGAAGGTGTTCATCCGCAGCGGCATCCGCTTCGATTACCTGATGGCCGACCCCGATGACACCTTCTTTAAGGAGCTGGTGGAGTACCACGTCTCCGGCCAGCTGAAAGTCGCGCCGGAGCACTGCGCCCCCAACACCCTCGCCTACATGGGCAAGCCCCCCATCGAGACCTTCAACAAGTTCAAGGATAAGTTCTACGAGCTGAGCAGGAAGGCGGGCAAAAAGCAGTACCTCGTGCCGTATCTCATGTCCAGCCACCCGGGCAGCACCCTCAAGGATGCCGTCTATCTGGCCGAATACCTCTACAAGAACCATATGCGCCCCGAGCAGGTGCAGGATTTTTATCCCACGCCCGGCACCGTGAGCACCTGTATGTTCTACACCGGCCTCGACCCCTACACTTTGAAGCCGGTGTTTGTGGAAAAGACCGCTGAGGGCAAGGCACTTCAGCGCGCCCTGCTCCAATATTATGAGCCCCGCAACGCCGAAAAGGTCATCAAGGCGCTGAAAATGACCCACCGCGAAGACCTCATCCCCCTGCTGGTTCCCGCTGAGGGCCGCATTGCGGTCCAGCGTTCGGCCCGCAGAGCCGAGGCCGCCGATGTGACCATCCACGGCGACGGCACCTACACAGTCCGGCCCAGAGGCAAGGGCGGCAAGCCGCAGAGCCGCTCCGCCGCCCCGGCGGGCCGCAGCCCGGCAGGCCGTCAGCCCAGCCCCGGCGCACGTTTTGCGCCCCATTCGGCTCCTGCGCATAAACCGAAAAACAATCAACAGAAAGAGAATACATCGTGGAAAACTTCAAAAAAGAAAAAGTGAACGCTCAAACGCTCATGATCCGCCTCGCTGCGCTGGCGCTGGCCGCAGCCCTTGCGCTGGGCCTCGTGGGCTGTGACACCTCTTCCATCGTCCCGGGAGGCAGCGGCGACGTCATGCCGAACCCGGCAGCTTCTCAGACCGGAACGACGCCTTCCGACGGGCAGGACGCCGCCTTCCAGATGCACTTCATCGACGTAGGGCAGGCGCTGAGCGTGCTGGTGGAGTGTGACGGACAGTTCATGCTCTATGACGGCGGCAATGTGGACGACGGCAGTCTGGTGGTCTCCTACCTGCAGAGTCAGGGGGTCGAGCAACTGGAATACGTCTTCTGCTCCCATGCTCACGAAGACCATGTGGGCGGTCTGGCCGCTGCGCTGGCCTATTTCCCGGCCTGCCACGTCTACAGCCCCGTGACGGAAGCCTCCACCAAGTGCTTCAAGGATTTCGTCAAGTATACCCAGCAGCAGAACTTACAGGTGGAAGTGCCTGCCGTAGGCACCCAGTGGGCGCTGGGCAGCGCCACTGTGACCATGCTTGGCCCTGTGGCGCAGTACGATGACACCAACGATACCTCCATCGTCCTGCGCATCGACTACGGCGCCACCAGCTTCCTGCTCACCGGTGATATGGAGGCCGACGCCGAGCGCGACCTTGTGAACAGCGGCGCGAACCTCAAGGTGGATGTCTTACAGGTGGGCCACCACGGCTCCAGCACCTCCACCAGCTACGTCTTCCTGAACGCTGTCCTGCCCAAGATGGGCATCATCTCCTGCGGGGTCAACAACAAGTACGGCCACCCCCACGAGGAGACCCTGAGCATCCTGCGGGATGCCGGTGTGGACGTCTACCGCACCGACCTGCTGGGGACGATCACCGTTTCCAGTGACGGCCAGAACTACACGGTGGCAACGGAACACTTCGCTACCGACGCTGAGCTGAACCCCACCGACCCGGCAGCGTCCAGCACGGCCCAGCAGGCGTACATCGGCAACGTGAACAGCAAAAAGTTCCATCTGCCCAGCTGCGCCAACCTCCCGGCAGAGAAGAACCAGATTTTGTTCTCGAGCTATGATGAAGCTGTGGCCGCTGGCTACAGCCCCTGCTCGAGCTGCATCAAGTAAGATTGGAGGCGGTAATATGAGTTATGGATGGGCAACCGTTTTTACACTGGCGGCATGGCTCGCAGGGTACTTTATAGACGAGTTCATCAGCTGGGACGACCCGATGGGCCTGCGAATCGTGCTTCCTGTCATCGTGATGGGATGCTGTATTATGAAGTTCATCAAGGACAGTAACCAGCCGAAATAAAGCAAAAGGCACCGTGCTTCTGCTCGAAGCACGGTGCCTTTTTAGTTATCGAATCAGCATCAGCGTCCGCGTCCGGCTCCGCCGCCGTGGCTGCTGCCGCCGCCCATGCCGCCGAAGCTGCCGCCGCCGCGCCCGGCTCCGCCAAAACCGGAACCGCCGCCCATACCGCCAAAGCCGCTTCCACCGAAGCCGCCGCCCCGGGGAGGACGAGGCCCACGGGGGCCTCTCGGGCCGCGAGGGCCGCCATAGAAACCACCGCCGGGGCCGAAGTCATCGTAAGGGCCGCGGGGAGGGCGCGGGCCTCTGTGCCAACGCCGTGCGCCGAACCAGCCAAACGGCCCCCAGAACCAGCCGAAGGAGTGGCCGAGAGGGGTGATAAAGATAAAGAAAACTGCGATGAACAGGATGATATAAGCAAGCATGGAGAAAATGCCGCCGATAAAGCTTTCCCAGATGGAGTAGTGCTTCTGGGGCGGGACAGGCTCGACAGAGGGCCGGGTGGTCTGGGTGTCAGAGCCGTCGGAATAGATGGTCCCGCCGCTCAGAGTGACCCCGTACACCTCTGCGATGGTATTGGCCACATTGGTGGCGCAGGTGAGGACGGCGGCGTCGTACTTCTTGGCGGCGAAATCGTCCTCCATGGTCTGCACGAGAGAGCTTGCCTGGTCGGCCAGCATGGTGCTGCGGAAGCCGTCGCCGTAGGTCAGATAGTAGTCGCCGTCGGCGTACTGGTCCGACTGCATCACCAGCAGGATGAGCACGCCGTTGTTCTTGCTGGAACTGCCGATGCCCCAGGTGTCGAAGGCTTCAGTGGCGTAGTCCTCGGTGGTGGCGCTGCCGGTGTAGTCCACGGTCAGCACGCCGATCTGTGCGCCGTCGCAGCTGGAAGAGAGCTGTGCGTTGAGGGTCTCAAGCTCCGAGGTGGTGCTGTCGCTCAGCACACCGGCGTCGTCCACCACGCATTGATCTTTCGGCAGGCTGGGCAGCTGGATGTTAGCAGCCGAAGCCGCCGGTGCCAGCGCCGTGATGCCGACGGTCACGACAAGAAGCAGTGCCGCAATGCGGCGGGAGAATGTTTTCATCGTCTTCATGCGAAAAGTTCCACCTCCTGTATGCCGAACAGCTTGCCCAGCACGCTGGCCGGGAAGCCGCCGACGTCTTTCTGGTAACTCTGGACCGCATCGTTATAATGCAGGTTGCTGATGATGGTCTGCGCACGGTTGAACTGGCTGTACTGCCCCTGCACCGCACCCATCTTCATGGGGTCTGCGGCCTGCTCCTGCAATTTGGCGTAGAGCTGGCCGATGGCTGTGCCAAGCGTCTCGTTCGACTGGTAGAGCATATGCATCCTGCCGCCGGTGTAAACACTCAGAGAGTCCGGTGCGTGGATCCTGCCATCGGACTGCACCGCCCCGAGGCAGGCGGAAAAAGAGTCCAGCGCAGCCTGTGCCGTCTGCACTTCGGTGCTGTCTGCACCCAGTGTGTTGGACGCGGTGGTGATGATGTTGGCGGCCGTGTTGAGCCGTGTGGTCAACTCCTCATTCAGGGCATAGCCGCTGTCTGCGGCCACGCCAGTGGTGAACCCGTTCTTCACCGTGTCGTACTTTGCCCGGAGCTTCGCCCCGCCAAAGCCGAAAAAGCAGGCCAGCATCACCACGATGCAAAGCGCCGCGGCCACGGCCTGCTTGCCCAGCGCGGCGGGCAGGGCCTTTTCGAGGTCTGCCAGTTTCTGCTGGAAGGGCGTCAGCCGCACTTCCTCCTCGGCGGGCGCTGCGGCGCGATAGCTGGAAGCGTCAAAGCCGCCGGTGGGTCGATTCTGTTGTCTGGAAAAATCTGCGTTTGCCATTTCAGCTCCGGATCTCCATCATCTTCTGTTTCAGCTCGTCTTCGATGCGGGTGAGCTCCTGCTCGGCAGCGGCACGCTTTGCGCGGCCCTCGCTCTGGATCTTGTTCAGCTCGTCCAGCGTCTCGATAAGGCTCTTGTTGGTCTGCTGCAGGGTCTCGATGTCCACGACACCGCGCTGAGACTCCCTGGCCGTCTCGATGGTACCCATCTTGAGGGCGTCGGCATTCTTTTTCAGCAGCTCGTTGGTCATGTCGGTGACGGCACGTTCGGCCTGCATGGCCTGCTGGCTGTGGGCCAGACCCAGTGCCAGCACCATCTGGTTCTTCCACAGGGGGATGGTGTTGACGATGGTGGACTGTATCTTTTCGGCCATCATGGAGTTATTGTTCTGCAAAAGCCGGATCTGGGGGCCCATCTGCAGGCTGATGGTGCGGGTCAGCTCAAGGTCGTAGAGCTTTTTCTCAAAGCGCTCGCACTGGTCGGCCAGATCGCGTGCGGCCTGTGCGTCCTCAGGCAGGCCGGAAGCCTTTGCCTTGTCCATCGCCTGCTGCAGCTCGTGGGCGCGGAAGTCGGCCAGCTTCTTCTTGCCCGCGAGGATATACATGCTCAGCTCTTTGAAATAGGCCATGTTCAGCTCGTACATCTTGTCCAGCATCGCAATATCCTTGAGCAGCTGCACCTGATGCTTTTCGAGGGCGGACTGGATGGTCTCGACGTTCGTTTCCGCTTTGCTGTACTTGGTCTTCATGTTGTCGAGCTGGCTGCCCTTTTTCTTGAAGAAGCCGAGGATGCCCTTTTCCTCTTCGGCGGCGTCAAAGTTCTTCAGCTCCCCGATAAGGTCGGTGATCATGCCGCCCACTTCGCCGAGGTCTTTGGTGGACACTTTGGAAAGTGCCGCCTCGGAGAAGTCACCGATCTTCTTCTGGCAGGCGGAGCCGTACTGCAGCACCTGCTGGCTGTTGGTGATGTCGATCTTCTGAGCGAAGGCGTCCACCATCGCCTGCTCCTCGGGGCTGAGCTTGACCTGTTCGGCCTCGGGGGCCGCAGCGGGTTCGGGCTGCTTCTCCTCGGCGGCAGGTGCTTCCACCGGGTCGAGGGTCAGGGTGGGAACAGCGGGTGCGTCTAAGTCAAAATTGAACGTATTATCAGCCATGAGAGATTCCTTCCTTTCCAAATCGATACACGGCCTTGCCCTCTCCGTCAATGCTTCGCATTGCCACCTCTCCCAGAGGGAGAGGCTTTTCCGGGGGCCGGTATGCTGCAAGTTTCCACCAGAGGCTCTCCCTTTGGGAGAGCTGGCGCGTCAGCGCCTGAGAGGGCAAGCCAGTTTTAACTCAGTCCCTGCCCCTTCATCATATTTTGGAGCACCGTCAGATCCGCCGAGAGGTCCATGCTTTCAGCGGCATACAGTGCATCCAGCTGGTTTTCGAATGCAGTGGCGATGGAAGCCGCGTTCCGCTCCACCTCTGCCCGGATCGAAGCGGCATTTTCGCCCCGCACGCCCTGGCGGGCCAGCTTTGCGTACTGCTCCAGTACGTTCACCGCGTCGGACAGATAGTAGTTCGCAAAGCGGCGTACCTGCTTCGCCTTGGCGGGACTGGCCTCCACCGTCTCCACGATGGAGCGGCCTGCCTTTTCCATCCGGGTCATGGCGGCGGAAAGCTCCGGGTCGGGCAGGGCCTCGTTCAGCGCGTGGAGGGCATCCAGCTTCTGCTGGATGTCGGCCAGCATCTCGTCCACATCGCCGCTGCCGGTGTGGAAAGGCACTTCATGTTCCACCACCCGGGGCGGGCAGACCTTCTTTGCCGCGCCGAACATCACGGCTGCGCCGCCCAGCGCGATCAGCAGCGCCCACAGCTTATATGCTGGCAGCGCCGCGCACAGCACCGCGAACACCAGCGCCGCCGCATACCACGGCAGGACGCTGGGCTTTTGGGTGCGGATAATTTTGCTCATGCATTTTCTCCTTTCCCGAAGGGGCGCACCGCCCCTTGCACTCTTCCATAATAAATCCTTTTATCCACAAAACGCAAGTGTTTCATGAATAATTTACAGGTTGGAAACGGTTATATAATCTTTGAGGGCCTCGCCCCAGACCTCGCGCAGGGTTTCGGGGCGGCAGGCGGCGTTGGCGGGGCTGGTGCTGGGCAGCTTGACCGCCGGGATGCCGGAGACCGGCAGCAGATATTTGGTATAAATGCGGTGGGCGGTGGCCCCGTTGCAGAACACTGCCTCAATGGGCGCTTTTGCCAAAAGAGATGCGATGTCGTTCGGCACCACGTCCCGGATAGAGGCGTCCGACGCGCCGGTGATGGTGCAGCTTTCCAGCGTGTCCCACAGGGCGAGGCCGTGGCGGAGGATGATGCCCTTTTTGGCCTCGATATCCTCCCGGGCGGGGACAGGCTCGCCGGTGAGGGCTGCCATTATGGGCCAGAAACGGTTCTGCGGGTGGCCGTAGTAGAAGGCCATCTCCCGGCTTTTGGGGCTGGGCCATGTGCCGAGGATGAGGGCGTGGCTGTTTTCAGAGTAAACGGGTGCGAAGCTCATCGTTCCATCGTCTCCCATGCAGAGCCGAAGCTGCGGTCGGAGGGCTCCGCCTTCGGGCCGTCGAACCACAGCTCTTCAATAAGGGCAGCAAGTCCGTCCTCCCGCACATCGCCGATGACACGGTCAGCGGCGGCTTTGGCTTCGTCGGTGCCGTTGGACATGCAGCAGCCGAGGCCGGCTGCTTTCAGCATCCCCACATCGTTGGCGGAGTCGCCTGCCGCCACGGCCTCGGCGAGGGAGAGGCCCATCTTTTCGCAGAGGTCTGCGAGGCCCGCGCCCTTGTCGATCCCGCCCCGCACGATGTCGTAGAAGTGGGAGCCGTCGGGCAGCTGGCCGCCCGCCTGCACGAAGTGAAGGCCGAGGTGGCCGTACTTTTCGTGGAACCGCTCCAGCGCCCCCTCGGGGAAGATGCAGAACGCCGCGTGAGGCATATCGATGAGGTGGCGGTCCTGGTCTTCGCCGTCCACGCAGTCCAGACCGACGCTGTTCATCTGCTCGTAGTACTTGTGGAGGATGTCATACTCGCAGTAAGCATAGTATGCATCCTTGAAGTCAAATTGCAGGGGGTAGTTGTAGTCCTCACAGAAATCCACCAGCGCGTACATCTCTTCACTGGTCATGGGGTGCTCTGCCACGATGGTGCCGTTCTTGTCCACGACGCAGGCACCGTTGCAGGTGATGGCATAGTCGAACCGGATGCCGCCCAGCTGGCCTTTCCGGTTGATGGCTGACCAGGACCGGCCTGTGCTGAGCACGAATTTTCCCCCGGCGGCCTGAAGCTTCTTCACGGCCTTGACCATGGCCGGACGGGGCTGGCTCTCCCCGAAGGGGACGAGGGTGTTGTCGTAATCGCTTGCGAGAATTTTATATTGCATGGTGTTCTCCTTATATCTATAGATAAGCTGAGTATATCACAAAATGGAGGCTTTGTCTCCAAAATAAAAAGCACCTGCACGCTTCTCCGAAGAAAAGGTGCAGGTGTTTTGCAAATACTCAGGCGATGAAGGCCACCACGATTTGGATGCCCACGCCCACAGCGGCGCCGCAGGCCCAGGTCAGGCCGGTGATGAAGAGGTTCTGCTTCCAGGAGGGATTCACCCGCCACAGCACGGCGAGGCCCACGCCCGCGCCGGTGCAGAGACCGGCCACGAGGCTCGAGAAGCGGAGTGCGCCCTCGACGTAGAGCTGAGTCATCAGGACGCTGGCGGCACAGTTGGGGACAAGGCCCACCAGTGCGGCCACCACCGGCTGGAAGAAGCCCATCCGGCCCAGCACCGAGGCGAAGACATCCTCGCCGACGCCCTCGACGATGAGGCCGAACACGAGGCTGAACATGAAGATAAAGACAAAGATCTCGAGGGTGTGGCGGAGCGCGGCCTTCCAGATGGGCTGGGGATGGCCCTCTTCGTCGCTGTGCTCCTCGTGGCAGTCCACCTCGTCGGCGTGGCCGGTGTAGCCGCCGCGCAGGCTGCGGGGCAGGGCCTTGCGGAGGACGAAATCCAGCAGAAAGCCCACAAAGACAGCGTACACGACTTTAATGACCATCAGCAGGATCAGCTTATCCCAGTAGGCGGGCATGGACACCAGCAGGGGGATGGCCTCGTCGCTGGTGGCGAGATAGACGGCCATCAGCGTACCCAGCGTGATGACGCGGGAGGCGTAGAAGTTGGAGGCGATGGCCGAGAAGCCGCACTGCGGCACACAGCCCAGCACCGCGCCCGGCACCGCACCCCAGCGGCCGCCGCCCGCCAGCAGGGTCTCGATGCGCTCACCGTGGCGGGTCTCGACATATTCAATAAAGAGATAGGCTAAAAACAGGAAGGGGAGCATCTTGGCGGTGTCCACCAGAGTTTCGCTCAGTACATCCAGAAAAAGTTCCATTGTTTGATACCTCGTGATAGTAGATAAGGCTTGTTCTCGCGCCGGTGGCGCGGGGCGGGTTTTATTTTATGGTCAAATGGCTTGCGCTCCGCGCGGGCCAGAGGTAGGGAGGGGTGTTTCGACTCCCCCCTCCCTAC
>ERZ809747.59-NODE-59-length-63351-cov-6.97229_pt1 | contig 63351 bp, 66 predicted proteins | sample MGYA00520277_ERZ809747 | MGnify/ENA primary metagenome ERZ809747 (study PRJEB31588, sample SAMN03401218) | human gut metagenome | study: EMG produced TPA metagenomics assembly of the PRJNA231909 data set (A prospective, longitudinal analysis of the...
GGGGTCTGAAAGGGGCGAGCAGCCCCTTTCTCGTGGATCCAGCGCGTCGAAATCGCTGGTGGTTTTCTGGTTCTCTTTTGACATCAAAAGAGAACAATTAGCCTTAATGAAAAAGCGCTCTGCCCCGCGCCACCAGCGCGAAAAGCATTTCAAAAACCATTTCTGGTTCTCTTTTGGCACGCAAAAGAGAACATCACTCCGCTTTCTTCAAAAATTCCGGCAGCTCCTTCTCCATCTCCGCCAGCGCATTTCCGCGGTGGCTGATGGCGTCCTTCTCGTCGGGAGTCAGCTGGGCATAGCTGCGGCCCTCCGAGTTGGGGCGCTTGTCCGTCCTGCCCACACCGCACTCGTCGGGGATGAAGAGCGGGTCGTAGCCGAAGCCGTAGTCCCCGGCCAGCCGCTCAAAGGCGACGTGGCCCGGGCATTCGCCCCGGCAGGTGAGGTGCTGGCCGGTGGGCAGGATGAAGCAGACCGCCGCCACGAACTTCGCGCCGCGCTGCCCCGCCGGGACGTCCTTCATCTTCTCGAGGAGCTTGTCGTTGTTGGCCTCGTCGTCGCCGTGGTGGCCGCAGTAGCGGGCGCTGTAGACGCCGGGAGCGCCGTCCAGCGCGTCCACGCAGAGGCCGGAATCGTCGGCGATGGTGGGCAGGCCGCTGGCCTTGCAGATGGTCTCGGCCTTGATGAGGGCATTGGCCTCAAAGGTGGTGCCGGTCTCGTCCGGTTCGATGGTGATGCCAAGCTCCTTCTGGCTGACCACCTCGTGGCCCTGAGCCTCAAGGATGCGCCGCAGCTCGCGGAGCTTTCCGGCGTTGCCGGTGGCTGCACAAATTCTCATTGGGGTTACTCCCTTTCTATGTCTGCTGCTCCCTGTCCTTGGCAGCGGAGCACTACAGTCTCCGATAAATCAGGCTTTGCTCATCCAGCGTGGGCCTGCCCGGCACGCCAGTGCCTCTCCCTTTGGGAGAGGTGGCACCGCAGGTGACGGAGAGGGCTTAATGCTTCCATCCCGTGCGGGGGATGAGCTCTTCCACAAAGCCCTCCGGGGTGAAGGGGATGAGGTCGTCGATGCCCTCGCCCACGCCGATGAACCGCACCGGCAGGCCGAGGCGCTGCTTGACGGCCACCACGCAGCCGCCCCTGGCCGTGCCGTCGAGCTTGGTCAGGATGATGCCGGTGGCGTCAGCCGCCTTGCAGAATTCCTTCGCCTGACTGATGGCGTTCTGGCCCGTGATGGCGTCCAGCACCAGCAGAGTCTCGAGGCTGGCTTCGGGAGCGGCCTTCCTGACGCTGCGGCTGATCTTGGACAGCTCGCTCATCAGGTTCGACTTGTTGTGGAGACGGCCGGCCGTATCGGCGATGACCATGTCATAGCCCCGGGCGGTGGCAGACTTCACGGTGTCGAAGATGACGGCGGCGGGGTCTGCGCCCTCGCCGGCCTTGACGATCGGCACACCGGCGCGGCCCGCCCAGATCTCCAGCTGCTCGCTGGCAGCGGCGCGGAAGGTATCGCCTGCGGCCAGCATGACCTTTTTGCCCTGACGGGTGTAGTAGTCGGCCAGCTTTGCGATGCTGGTGGTCTTGCCCACGCCGTTGACGCCGATGACGAGGAGGACGGCGGGATGGCCGTCCAGCGCCATTTCGGTCTCCGGGCGCATCTCGTCGGCGATGATGTCGCGCAGAGCGTCAGCCGCCTGTTCGCCGGTCTTGAGGCCCTTTTCCTGCACGCGGTCGCGGAGGGCGTCCACCAGCTTCATGGCGACGTCGCCGCCCACGTCGGCAAGGATGAGCTGTTCTTCCAGCTCATCGTAGAGGTCGTCGTCGATCTTGCTGCCGGTGAGGGTATTCAGGATGTTGCCCCAAAAGCCCGTGCGGGTCTTTTCGAGGCCGTCTTTCATTTTGTCCTTTTCTTTTTTGCCAAATCCAAAGAGTCCCATGGGTTCTCTCCTTTTTCAGGTTTTATGCTCTTTTTTAGCTTATCCTTCGTACAACCTCTCAGTCGGGCTTGCGCCCGCCAGCTCCCCTAGTAGGGGAGCCTCTGGCGTGCCGGTCAGGCTCACGCGGGACGAGAGAAGTTTTTCGTATCGGAAACAGTAGTGCCCTGTTGTCAAGGTCAACGGATGCTGACCTCTGTAGCAAGGCCCGGCATTTTATGCCCAATCAGACTTTCAGCGGCCAGCACAAAGCTGCCCGGCCCGCCAGTGGCTCTCCCTTTGGGGGCAACGGCGACGACCGCCGCCAGCGGCGGAAACAGGGAGGAGCTGTTGGGGCAGCGGCCAGCAGGATGCAAGCGACAGCGAAGCAGACGCTGGGTGCCGCAACCCGGCCTTGGCGAGCGCAACGATGCCTGAGAGGGCTATTTTATTATACCTACGAAACCAGTTCCGCGTCAACCTGTTCCAAATCGAGTTTGAGCAGTTTGGAGACGCCGTCCTCCTGCATGGTGACGCCGTAGAGGACGTTGGCGGCCTCCATGGTGCCGCGGCGGTGGGTGATGACGATGAACTGGGTCTTGTCGCTCACCCGGCGCAGATACTGCGCGAAGCGGACGACGTTGGCGTCATCCAGCGCGGCCTCGATCTCGTCGAGGATGCAGAAGGGCGCGGGGTTGACGGCGAGGATGGCGAAATAGATGCTGATGGCCACAAGCGCCTGCTCGCCGCCGGACAGGGCTTCCAGATTCTTGATGACCTTGCCCGGCGGGGCCACCCGGATGCCGATGCCGCAGGAGAGCACGTCGCTCTCATCTTCCAGCACAAGGCTGGCCTCGCCGCCGCCGAACAGCTCGGTGAAGACGCGGCCAAAGTTCTCGTTGATGGCCCGGAAGCTGTCGGTGAAGATGTCTTTCATCTGGCCCGACAGGCTGGTGATCATTCTGGTCAGCTCGTTCCTGCTGCCCTCGACGTCCTCCACTTGAGCGCGGAGGGTGTCGTAGCGGGCCTTGACCTCCTGATACTCCTCGATGGCGCTGACGTTGACATTGCCCAGAGCGCGTATCCTGCCCCGCAGGTCGGCCACCTGCGCCCGGAGGACGTTCACGTTCTCGAACTCCACGCAGAGCTCTTCGGCCTGAGAGAGGGTCAGCTGATACTCGTCCCAGAGCTTCGCGGCCATCTGGTCGTATTCGCCCTCGGCGGCGGCTTTCCGCTCCGCCAGACGGGCCATCTCGCGGCCCATCTCTTCCCGCTCATCGGCGGCGGCGCGGCCCTTTGCAAGAGCCTCCGTCTCGTCCTTCTGGCAGAGCAGGCGCTTCTCGGTGTCCTCGCGGATCTCGGCCTCTTTTGCCGCGATGAGCGCGGTGCTGTCGGTCTTGGCCCGGCGGATGGCCTCTATCTCTTCCTGACAGGCCCCGCTGCGGGCGGCGAGGGCCGTGAGGCTCTCTTCCAGCGCGGCGCGGCGGCTCTCGGCGTCTCTGGCCTGTTTTTCCAGCGCTTCGATCTGGCTGCGGGCCAGCTCGGCGTCCTTCTGACGGGCCAGCTGCTCCATCCGCTTGGCGCTCAGGCGCTCGGCGAGGCTCCGCTGCTGTGCAAGGAAGGCGTCGTCGCCCTCGGCGATGCGTTCCAGCTCGGCCGTCCGCGTCTCGATGTCGGCGGCAAGGGCTTCTTCCTGCTTTGCGGCGTCTTCGGCACGGGCGCGGGCGGCGTCCAGCTGGGCTTTCCGCCGCTCCATCTCATCCTGACGCCCGGCGAGCGCCGCTTCCGACTGCTCCACAGCCGCCTCGAGGCGTTTCTGTTCGGCCTCGGCGCGGATACGGTCATTGGCCGCCGTAATGATCTCGCTCTCGGTGGCGGTCAGCTCTGCGGCCAGCGCATCCACCTGCGTTTTCAGCTCGTCGGTGCGGTCCTGCGCCGCGAGGCAGTCCTTCTGGAGTTTGGCGGCCCTGACGCGCAGCTCTTCCATCTCCTGCTTGCGGGTGAACAGGCCCGCCGACCGCTGGACGCTGCCGCCGGTGAAGCTGCCGCCCGCGTTGATGACCTGACCGTCCAGCGTGACCGCCTTGTTGTGGTAGCCCAGCTCCCGGGCTACACGGGAGGCTTCGTTGATGTCGTCCACCACCACGATGCGGCCCAGCAGATTCGACACGATGTTCGCATAGCGGGGGTCGGCCTTGACAAGGCTGGACGCCAGCCGGGCCGAACCGGAGAGATTCCCCCGGAAAAAGCCGGGCTGAACGGTGTCCAGCGGCAGAAAGGTGGCGCGGCCCGCGTTCTCGCTGCGGAGCAGGGCGATGCCGGCCTTGGCGGCGGCTTCGTTCTCTACCACGATGTTCTGCAGCGCGCCGCCCAATGCCGTTTCAATGGCGACTTCCCGCCCCGGCTCGACGCTCAAGATCGACGACACCGGCCCGATGATGCCCCGCAGGCGGCGGGCCGACGCGGCCCGCATGACCGTCTTGACCGAGTTCTGGTAGCCGTCCATGTTCTTTTCCAGCTCTTTCAGCACGCCGAGGCGCTGACGGGCGGCGTCCAGTTCACGGCCAAGCTTCTGCTCTGCGGCGTCGGCCTCATTGAGGGCGGTGCGGCGGCCTTTCAGCTTGAGCTCCACGCCGGCCTTCACATTTGCCAGCTGCTTTTCGTTCTCGGCCAGCATCTTCCGGTACTCGATGGTATCGGCAAGGTCCTGCTTTGCCTCGTCCCGCTGGGCCTCGAGGGCCTCGGTGTTCTCGGCGAGGGTGGGCAGCTGCTCCTGCGCGGCCTGAGCGGCGGCTTCGGCGGCGGCTCTCGCCACTTGCGCCTCGGTACGCTTCGCCGTCAGGTCGGTCACCTCAGCCCGCAGGATGTCCCGGCGGGCGCCGCTGGCGTTGTTCTCGCTGGTCAGACGCAGCAGTTCCGCGTCCAGCTCGGCCAGCTCTGCAGCCAGCTTCTTCCCTGCCGCTGCCATGGACCGGGCCACGGCGCGGTGGCGTTCCAGCGCGGCGGCAGCCTCGGTGCTGTCCTGCTCGCCGGCGGCGATGTCCTCCCGCAGTGCGGCGGCGCTCTCCTCGTTGCGGGCGATGTCGTTTTCCAGCACGGCGATTCGGCTGTCGCTGCCGGAAAGCTCTTCTGTGATGCTGCGAATATCCCCATTCAGGCGCTCGACGGCAATGGTCAGCTGCTGTGCCTGCATACGGATCTTCTCAGCCTCGGCCTCGGCTGCTCTGGCCTCCCGGTCAAACCGCTCATACTCGGCCTGAGCGGTCTCATAGTCCCGTACCTGACGGCGGACGGCCTCCCGGGCGCGGTGGACGCCGTCGGTCCAGAGGGTGACTTCCAGCGTCTTCCGCCGGGCGCTGAGCTCGAGGAAGCGCTGGGCCTTCTCGCTCTCTTTTTCCAGCGGGCCAACCCGGGCTTCCAGCTCGTCGAGGATGTCCCGCAGGCGCTCGAGGTTCTCTGCCGCCGCGGCCAGACGCCGCTCCGCCTCGTTTTTGCGGTAGCGGTACTTGGCGATGCCGCAGGCTTCCTCGAAAATTTCGCGGCGCTCGCTGCTTTTTGCGGCGACGATCTCCGCGATGCGGCCCTGACCGATGACGGAGTAGCCGTCCCGGCCGATGCCGGTGTCCAGCAGCAGCTCGTAGATGTCCTTGAGGCGGCAGAGCTGGCCGTTGATGGTGTACTCGCTCTCGCCGGAGCGGTAGTATTTGCGGCCGATGACGGCTTCGTCGGCGTCGATGTCCAGCGTGTGGGCGCTGTTGTCCAGCGTCAGGCGCACCATAGCAAAGCCCATGGCTCCCCGGCGGCGGGTGCCGCCGAAGATGACGTCCTCCATCTTTCCGGCAGCGCGAAGCTGGCGGGAGCTGGTCTCGCCCAGCACCCACCGCACCGCATCCGACAGATTGGACTTGCCCGAGCCGTTGGGGCCGACGACGCCGGTGACGCCCTCGTCGAAGCGTATCCTGACCTTATCGGGAAAACTCTTGAAGCCCTGAATTTCCAGTTCCTTGAACACCATGTTACTTTTCCTTGATGACGCCCAGCAGCTTCAGGGCCTCGCGGGCGGCGTGCTGCTCCGCCATTTTCTTGCTGCGGCCCTCGCCCCGGGCCACGCAGTCCGAGTTGAACCGGACGGCCACCACAAAGTGCTTGTTGTGGTCGGGGCCGGTCTCCTGCTCCACCACATAGCTCAGCTTCTCCTCGGGATTCTGCTGGACGATCTCCTGCAGGCGGGTCTTGTAGTCGGCCTCGGCGTGCTTGCCCTCGGTGATGAAGGGCAGGATGAAGTTCTTTGCCACCTCCATGCCGCCGTCGAGGTAGAGGGCGGCGATGAGGGCTTCAAAGGCGTCCGACACGACGCTGGGGCGGGTGCGGCCGCCGCAGTGCTCTTCGCCCCGGCCCAGACGCAGGTAATCGCCGAGATTGATCTCCTGAGCGAACTGGAACAGTGCGCCCTCGCTGACGAGGCTGGAGCGGATGCGGGTCAGATCGCCCTCGGGGCGGTCGGCGTAGGCGTGGAACAGGTAGTCTGCCGAGACGATCTGCAGCACGCTGTCGCCCAGAAACTCAAGCCGCTCGTTGTGCTTGACAGGCGGGCGGGTCTCGTTGGCGTAGCTGGTATGGGTGAGCGCCGTTTCCAGCAGCTCCGGGTGCTTGAACTTGTAACCAATAATTGTTTCCAACTGATGGCTCATGTTTTTTTACTCCCTTGATTCTCTGTTAGCGTCCTTGCCCTCTCAGGCGCTTCGCGCCAGACTCCCCTTTTTGTCGCTTACGCGACATCTTCCCCCGGCCGGGGGAAGTCTTTCCTCAAAGGGGGAGCCAAAAGCCTCTCCCTCTGGGGGCAATAACGACGACCGCCGCCAGCGGCGGAAACAGGAAGTCGTTGTTGGGGCCGCGGCCAGCAAGACGCAAGTGCTTTTCAAAGCACGAAGCGGATGCTGGGAGCCGCAACCCGGCTGTGGCATTGCGAAGCAATGACGGAGAGGGCAAGCTCGTTTCCCTTTTATTCTTTTGCCGTGTTCAGTTCGTCCAGCGCAGCCTGCATGGTGCCGCACAGATCGTTCTCCACGCAGATCTTAGCCTGACGGATGGCGTTCTTGATGCCCTTGGCCTTGGAGGAGCCGTGAGCCTTGATGACCGGCTGCTTTGCGCCCAGGAAGGGTGCGCCGCCGTACTCCTCGCTGTCCATCTGGTGCTTGAGGTCGGACACGCTGTCCTTCAGCAGCAGATAGGCCAGCTTGCCGCCCAGGTTCTTGAGGAACATTCCCTTGAGCATCCCCAGCAGCATCTTGGCGACGCCCTCGGTCAGCTTGAGGATGACGTTGCCGGTGAAGCCGTCGCAGACGACCACGTCCACATCGCCGTTCGGCACATCACGGGGCTCGATGTTGCCCACGAAGCGGATGCCCGGGATGGTCTTGAGCAGCTGATGGGCTTCTTTCAGCATCGGGGTACCCTTGCTCTCCTCTGCGCCGTTGTTGGCCAGCGCCACGCTGGGGGAGGTGCGGCCCTCCACCTTGTTCACGTAGCAGCTGCCCATGACGGCGAAAGCGGCCAGCATCTCGGGGCGGCACTCGACATTCGCGCCGCAGTCCAGCAGCAGATACGCCTTATTTTTGGCCGGCACCATGGTGGCCAGCGCCGGGCGCTTGATGCCCCGCAGGGTGCGGACGATGAGGCTTGCGCCCACATGGAGCGCGCCGGTGCTGCCGGCGGAGACGAAGGCGTCGCCTTTGCCCTCTTTGAGCATATTCAGGCCCACGACGATGGAGGAATCCTTCTTCGTGCGGATGGCCCTGGCCGGCTCGTCGCACATCTCAATGGCCTCAGTGCAGTTCACCAGCTCGATGCCGTCCAGAGAGATGTTGTTGTCGGCGGCGGTCTTGCGGACAAGGGCCTCGTCGCCCACGCCGATGAGCCGGACGTCGTATTCCTTCACGGCAGCAGCCGCGCCTTCCAGCACGGCCAGGGGGGCGTTGTCGCCGCCCATCATATCTACGATGATCTTCATAGGTTTTTCTCCCTTCTTGGGGGATAACCTCTCCGTCACGCCTTCGGCGTGCCACCTCCCCTAACGAGGGGAGGCTTTGGCATACCGGAAAACTTAATCTCTTCGCCAGAGGCTCCCCTCGGTAGGGGAGCTGTCGAGCGAAGCGAGACTGAGAGGTTGTCCATCTTACAGAGAATTTTCATCCAGCCACTGCTGGAAGCTGGCCACGGCCCGTTCGGCCACGGCCATGTAACGCAGGCGCTTGTCGCGGGGACGCTGGTCCTCCGGCAGCGGGGGCAGGATGCCCATGTTCGCGCCCATGGGCTGGAAATGCTTGTTCTCGGTGGTGAGATACTGGATGAGCGCGCCGCACATGGTGTCGATGGGCGGTGCGGGCAGCTCTTTGCCCTCGAGACGGGCGTAAATGTTCCGCGCCGCCAGCAGGCCGCAGGCCGCGCTCTCCATATAGCCCTCGAAGCCGGTGATCTGGCCTGCAAAGAAGACGTTAGGGTGCTCTTTGAGACAGAGCCCTGCGCTCAGCACCCGGGGTGCGTCGAGGAAGGTGTTGCGGTGCATGACGCCGTACCGGACGAACTCGGCGTTCCCGAGGCCGGGTATCATGCTGAACACCCGCTTCTGCTCGCCCCATTTCAGGTTTGTCTGGAAACCCACGATGTTATACAGGGTCCGCTCCTTATTTTCGGCCCGGAGCTGGACGTTGGCCCAGGGGCGGTGGCCGGTGCGGGGGTCGATGAGGCCCACCGGGCGCAGGGGGCCGAACCGCATGGTGTCGGCACCCCGGGCCGCCATGATCTCGATGGGCATACAGCCCTCGTAGACCGTAACGGTATCGGCTTTTTTGCCGTGGGCATCGGGGTCGGGCTGTGCGCCCTGCTCTGCGCCCGCGTCGAACTCATGGAGCGGGGCTCGCTCCGCCGAGGCCAGCGCGGCATGGAATGCCTCGTACTCGGCCTTGTTGAAGGGACAGTTGAGGTAGTCGGCCTCGCCCCGGTCGTAACGGGAGGCGGCAAACACCTTCTCATAGTCGAGGCTCTCCGCCGTCACGATGGGGGCCACGGCGTCGTAGAAGTGGAGGCGCTCATCGCCGGTCAGGCGGCCGATCTCGTCCGCCAGCGCACCGTCGGTCAGGGGGCCGGTGGCCACGAGGATGGGGGCGCTCTCGTCGATATGCTCCACCCGCTCCCGGTGAACGGTGATGTTCGGCTCAGCCTCCACCATCCGGGTGACTTCGGCGCTGAAGGTGTCGCGGTCCACGGCCAGCGCACCGCCCGCGGCCACGCGGGCCGTCTCGGCGGCGTTCAGGAGCTGACTGCCCATCCGGCGCATCTCCTCTTTCAGCAGGCCGGAGGCGGAGTCCAGACGCTCGGCTTTCAGGCTGTTGGAGCAGATGAGCTCCGCGAAGCCCTCGCTCTTGTGGGCCGGGGAGAAGTGGGCAGGCTTCTGCTCATAGAGCTCCACCTGCACGCCTTTGCCCGCCAGCCAGAGGGCCGCTTCGCAGCCCGCCAGACCGGCACCCAGTACAGTAACTTTATAGTTGCTCATTGTTATCATCTTATCCTTTAGCGGGCTTGCCCTCTCCGTCATTGCTTCGCAATGCCACAGCCGGGTTGCGGCTCCCAGCATCCGCTTCGTGCTTTGAAAAGCACTTGCGTCTTGCTGGCCGCGGCCCCAACAACGACTTCCTGTTTCCGCCGCTGGCGGCGGTCGTCGTTGTTGCCCCCAAAGGGAGAGGCACTGGCGAGCCGGTCAAGCCCACGCGGAACGAGCAAAGCCCGATATTTCGAAAACAGTAGTGCCCTGCTGCCTCGATTCACGGCAGCTTGACAAGGTGCGTTGTCCAGAAGCTGCTGGCCTCTGTAGCAAGGCCCGCCCTTTTGCGCCGCATTGAGCCTCAGGCGTCCAGTAGGAAGTGGCCCGGCCTGCCAATGGCTCCCCTTTTAAGGGGAGCTGTCTGCGAAGCAGACTGAGAGGTTTACTCCTTATTTAGTCTTTCTTCGGCACCGGCATCTCAAAGTCACAGCCCTCTTTTGCGCAGTAGAGCTTGGAGCCCTTGCGGAACAGAGTGGAGCCGCACTTCTCACACTTGACGGCCACCGGCATATCCCAGGTCATGAAGTCGCAGTCGGGGTAGCGCTCACAGCCGTAGTAGATACGGCCCTTGGCGCTCTTGCGCTCCAGCATACGGCCCTTGCCGCACTTGGGGCAGATGCCGCCGGTGTCCTTCACGAGGCGCTTGGTGCCGCGGCACTCGGGGAAGCCGCTGCAGGCCAGGAACTTGCCGTACTTGCCCACCTTGATGACCATGGGACGGCCGCAGAGGTCGCAGACCTCGCTGGACGGCTCGTCCGGCACCTTGACCTTCTTGCCTTCCATGTTCTTCTCGGCCTGCTCGAGGCTGGCGGCGAAGCCCTTGTAGAAGTCGTCCACGGTCTTGTGCCAGTCCGTCTTGCCGCTCTCGACCTTATCGAGGTTCTTCTCCATCTCTGCCGAGAAGTCCACGTCCACGATGTGGGGGAACTGCTCCAGCATCAGGCCGTCCACGGCCCGGCCCAGCAGGGTGGGCTTGAGCTTCTTCTGCTCCCGCTCCACATAGCCGCGGTCGATGATGGTGGTGATGATGGGGGCGTAGGTGGAGGGGCGGCCGATGCCGTTCTCCTCCAGCGCCTTGATGAGGGTGGCTTCGGTGTAGCGGGCGGGGGGCTGGGTGAACTTCTGCTCGCTCTTCAGCTCCCGCAGCTTGAGCACCTGACCCTCCTCGAGGGGAGGAAGGCTGGTCTCCTTCTTTTCCTTCTCGTCGGTGGCCTCTTCGTACAGGGCGGTGAAACCGTCGAAGGTGACCGTGTAGCCGCTGGCCTTGAAGCGGTAGCCGCCGGCATAGACGGTGACGGACACGGTGTCCTGCTGGCAGTCCGCCATCTGGCTGGCCATAAAGCGGCTCCAGATCATCCGGTAGAGCTTGGCGGTATCGCCGCTGATGCTCTTGTCCACCTCGTCGGGGGTCAGGCCCGGCACAGAGGGGCGGATGGCCTCATGGGCGTCCTGCGCTGCCGTGGCGCTCTTGGTCTTCCAGGTGCGCTTGTAGGGGCAGATATAGCTCTCGCCGTAGGCCCCGGCGATGTACTCTCTGGCAGCTGCCACAGCCTCGTCGGAGATGCGGAGGCTGTCGGTACGCATATAGGTGATGAGGCCCATGGTGCCGTGGCCGGCGATGTCCACGCCTTCGTACAGCGTCTGGGCAGCCCGCATGGTGCGGGTGGCCGTAAAGCCCAGACGGCGGGATGCCTCCTGCTGCAGGGTACTGGTGATGAAGGCCGGGGTGGGCTGCTTTGCGCGCTTGCCCTTTTTCAGTTCGCCCACGGTGTACTCGGCCCCCTCGAGGCCCTTTTCGATGGCGCGGGCCTCGGCCTCAGAGTGCGGCAGGAGCTTTTTTCCCTTGTCGTCGGAGGCCAGACGGGCCGTGAAGCTCTTCCGGCCCACGCCCAGGGTGGCGTCCACGTTCCAGTATTCCTCGGGCTTGAAGGCTTCGATCTCCTTCTCGCGGTCGTCGATGATGCGGACGGCCACGCTCTGGACGCGGCCCGCCGACAGACCGCGCCGGACTTTCCGCCACAGGAAGGGGCTCAGCTTATAGCCCACCAGACGGTCCAGCACACGGCGGGCCTGCTGGGCGTTGAAGAGGTCTTCGTTGATGGCGCGGGGGTGGGCCATGCCCTCCTTCACGCCCTTCTTGGTGATCTCATCGAAGGTCACGCGGTTGGGCTCGTGGGGGTCGAGACCCAGAATGTTGGCCAGATGCCAGCTGATGGCTTCGCCTTCACGGTCCGGGTCGGTCGCCAGCAGCACACCGTCGGAGTGCTTGGCCTTGCTCTTCAGCTCTTTGATGAGCTTTTCCTTGCCTTTGATGCTGATGTATTGCGGCGCATAGTCATGCTCGATGTCGATGCCCAGCTGGGAGGCGGGCAGATCGCGGATATGGCCCATGCTGGCCGTAACTTCGTAGTCTTTGCCCAGATATTTGCCGATGGTCTTCGCCTTGGCAGGCGACTCCACGATGACGAGTTTTGCCATTACGTTCTTCTCCTATATATAAATCCTCATCAGCCGCTGTGCTCAGGGAAAAGGCGAAGCCCGCCATTTTCCCGAGAAGTACCTGTGTGCCGGACTGCCAAGGCCTCCCCTCCGTAGGGGAGGTGGCATCGCGCAGCGATGACGGAGAGGTTATTCCTCTTTAACTTGCGCTTCCTCCGCGCAGAATATACCGTTTGCCCGGCAGACAGCTCACCCGGCCCGCAAGCTCGAGCTTCATCAGGACGCCCAGCAGCGCCGCCGTGGGCAGACCGCTCTTGACGCCCAGCTCCTCCACGCCCTGCGCCTTTGCGCCGAGACAGGAGAGCACCAGCCGCTCATTTTCACTCAGGGGCCGGGGCGTCTCCCGGGGTGCCGGGGCCGGTCTTGCGGTCTGCAGCCCCAGTGTACCAAATAAATCCGCCGCTGTACAGACCGCTTTTGCGCGTCCGTCCCGCAGAAGGGCATTCGTCCCCGCCGAGGCGGGCGAAAAAATGCTGCCCGGCACGACGAACACCGGCTTCCCGTACCGCTCTGCGTGGCCCACGGTGGACATGGTGCCGCTCTTTTCCTTGGCCTCCACCACCACCAGCGCCCCGGAGAGGGCCGCGATGAGGCGGTTGCGCTGCAAAAATCCCACGGCACCCACCGGCTCACTTTCGGGCGGGTACTCGCTGATGACGCAGCCCCGCCTCTCGATGGCCCGGCGGAGTTCCCGGTTGGCGGCGGGGTAGGTCCGGTCGATGGGGACGCCCATCACCGCGATGGTGGGGCAGTTCTCCCCTACCGCCGCCCGGTGTCCGGCGCTGTCCAGCCCGTCGGCCAGACCGCTCACGATGACGGCCCCCGCCCGGGCGAGGCCCCGCCCGATGTCCTCTGCGGCCCGCAGACCGTATTCGGTGGGCTTCCGGGTCCCCACCATTCCCACGGCGGCAGGCTCATTGAGCCAGCGGGGGTCGCCGGTGCAGTAGAGCACCAGCGGCATATCGGAGATGCGGGAGAAGGCCAGCGGATAGTCCGGGTCGTCATAGGGCAGGATGCGGATGCGCCGGGCCGCGCACCGCCGCGCAAAGGCCCGGTAGTGCTCGGGGGTGTTATCCGGCAGGCAGGCGCGCTGGACGGCGGCAGGTCCGGCAGCGGCGGCGAAGGCATCGGTGTCCCGGGCCTCCCATGCCTCCTGCGCCCCGCCGAAGGCGTCCAGCACGGCTCCGGCCCGCTGACTGCCCGCGCCCAGCGTCCCCGCCAGCCAGAGCCAGCACAGGAGCGGGTCGGGGGCCGGTTCGGGCGGGAAAAGGCTCAGCTGCCCCTCCCCGGCCCGCGTCACAGGCTCTCCTCCCGGAAATGCCAGAGCAGGATGCTGCCCGCGATGCCGGCGTTCAGGCTCTCGACCCGGTCGGTCATGGGGATGCGGACGGTGCCGGTGCAGGCGGCGATGGTCTCATCGGTGAGGCCCTGACCCTCGCTGCCGATGACGACGCAGACGCCGTCCGGGCAGCTGGACGCCGCCGCACTCAGGGGCTGGGACTGGTAGAGGGCGGCGGCAAGGCAGGTGATGCCCTTCTCCCGCAGCAGGGCGATGGCCTCGGGCATCTTTCCCGCCTCGATGACGGGGATGCGCACCGCTGCGCCCATGGAGGCCCGAAGGGTCTTGGGCGCAAAGACGCTGGCGCAGCCGTCGCTGAGCAGCACGCCGTCAAAGCCGAAGGCCGCCGCAGAGCGGAGCAGCGTTCCCACGTTGCCGGGGTCCTGCACCCGCTCGAGGGCGAGGTAGCGCCCGCCGGTCTTCACCTCTTCTAAGGGATGCACCGGGGTGCGGAAGACGCCGAACACCCCCTGATGGGTCCCCACGTCGGCCAGCTTATCGGCCACATGGTCTTCCACAAGGTAGTGTTCGCCCGGCAGCTCCGAAAGCTCCGGGCATTTTTCCAGCGCCGACTCGGTGCAGAAGAGGGTCTCCAGCTCTGCGCCCCGGCAAAGCTCGGGGCAGAGCTTCCGCCCCTCGGCCAGAAAGCGGCCCTCGGTGCGGCGGAACGCCCCGCTGGACGCCAGACGGCAGGCGTATTTGACTTTTGCGTTTTCCCGGCTGGTGATCTTCTCCATCCGTCTTTCCTCCAACTACCAAAGCATACAAAAAGGACGCCCGCGTATTTGATACGCGCGGGCGTCTTTTTTAAGGTCTATTAGGCGTTCTTCACGGTCTCGACCAGAGCTGCGAAGCTCTTGGGATCGTTGATAGCCATCTCGCTGAGCATCTTGCGGTTCAGCTCGATGCCAGCCTTCTTCAGGCCAGCCATGAAGCTGGAGTAGTTCATGCCCAGAGGACGGACAGCGTTGTTGATGCGGCAGATCCACAGGTTGCGGAACTGGCGCTTCTTCATGCGGCGGCCAGCCAGAGCGTAGTTGCCGCTCTTCATGACCTGCTGCTTAGCCATCTTAAAGTGCTTGCTCTTGCAGCCGTAGAAGCCCTTGGCCAGCTTCAGCATCTTCTTGCGACGTTTGTGAGTCATGGTTGCGCCCTTAATACGTGCCATTTTTTATATCTCCTTTAGTTCTCTCAGTAGAATGTGTTTGCCTGCGGCTCGCTCTTAGGCGTAGGGCAGCATGCTCTTGATGGTAGCTGCGTTGGTCTTATCAACGTAGCTGGGCTGACGGTAACCACGGGTCAGCTTGGTGGTCTTCTTGGTCAGGATGTGGCTGCGGAATGCATGGCCGCGCTTGATCTTGCCGTTCTTGGTCAGCTTAAAGCGCTTCTTAGCGCCGGAGTGCGTCTTCAGTTTCATCTTAGCCATTTTAGTATCCTCCTAAAATTAGTCCTTATTGGGTTTCGGGATCAGCAGAATGGACATCGTGCGGCCCTCGAGGACCGGCGGCTTATCCATGCTTGCCTGAGGCAGGGCCTCGGCAAAGCGCTTCAGCACGTCAGCACCGAGTGCGCTGTGCGCCATCTCACGGCCGCGGAAACGGATCGAGGCCTTTACCTTGTGGCCAGCGGCCAGGAACTTGGCCGTCTGGTTCAGCTTGGTGTTGAAGTCGTTGGTGTCAATGTTGAGCGAGAGGCGGGTCTCTTTGACTTCGACCACCTTCTGGTTCTTCTTGGCTTCCTTCTCCTTCTTCTGCTGTTCAAAGCGGTACTTGCCGTAATCCAGCACCTTGCACACAGGCGGGACAGCCTGCGGGGCGATCTTGACCAGATCAAGTCCGGCGTCCTCAGCAGCGCGCATGGCCACCTGAATGCTGACCACGCCCTTCTGCTCGCCGTCGGCTCCGATCAGGCGAACCTCACGGTCACGGATCTGACCGTTGATCTCCAGTTCCTTCGACTTTCCAGCGGTAGCGATAATGAATGCACCTCCAAACAATAGTCCATAGTGTTGCGTTTTTTGGCATAGAAAACGCGGCCGCCCCAGTTTCGGGACAGCCGCGCGGAATTCACTCAAAAGCGCGATTCGGTCTTCAAGACGAATCGGTTCAGGGTATAGCCCGGGGATCCTTACCCCTCAAGGCGAGCGCGGCACAGGCCGTAGCTGCTTTCTTTACTCGAGTATTCTACCACACCCCGGGGAGGCTGTCAAGCATTTTTATGCGGGAATTTGAAATTTTATGTTTAGGGGCGGCTTCAAGGCTCTCCCTTTGGGAGAGCTGGCGCGAAGCGCCTGAGAGGGCAAGCCCGGCACGACAGAACCGACACACGGCGATAGGCAGGCTCTTTGTCAGAGCGATACTATCGCTGTGCCTGTGCTTCTCTGTCAGCGTCCTTGCCCTCTCCGTCACCTTCGGTGACACTGCCCGGGTTGCGGCACCCAGCATCCGCAGCGCTTCGCTTGCGTCCTGCTGGCCGCGGCCCCAACAGCTCCTCCCTGTTTCCGCCGCTGGCGGCGGTCGTCGCCGTTGCTCCCAAAGGGAGAGGCTTTGCGCCCTGCTTTCTTATTTATACCTCTATCAGCTCCCCCAGCTCCAGCGAATATATCCCTTTATATGTCACCCGCCGGGGGGCGAAGCGCTTCTCAGTGGCCTTGGCGTAGAGCTCCAGCTGAGCGCGGTAGGCGCGGACGAAGTCGGCAGGGCTCTTGCGGCGGTCCGTCTTGTAGTCCAGAAGCTCGAGGTGGTCGGGGTAGACGAGGACGATGTCCGCGATGCCCTGCACCAGCACCCCGGCGTCGGCGGCAGGGCCGTCGGGCAGGGCGCGGCCCTGGGCAGCCATGACCTCGGCGGCGGGCAGCGACGTGATAAAAGCCAGCTCCCGCAGCACATTCTCTGCCCCGCAGATGCGGCGGAACGCCTCGCTGCGCACAAAGCGGAGTATCTTATAGACATCCAGCTTCCCGGCAATGGCGGGGAGCGTGAGCTGCGCCGCCGCCTGACGCTCCCGCTCGGCGCGGACAGCGGCCAGAACGGCGTCGTCCTCTGCGTCCCGCACAGCGGCCAGCGCCCCGAAGTCTGCGTGTTCGAGGAAGGCATGGAGGGCCGTACCCATCTCGGCGGCGGTGAGGCCGTCCTTCGAAAGGAAGCCCGGGCGCTCGAGAGTGGTCTGCTCAGCAGCGTGGACGAGGCTGGTCACGCTGACCTTGGCCGGGATGTCCGCCAGCGCTGCCGCCGGATACCGCCAGCCGAAGCCCTGCCGCAGCGTCTCCACAAGGGCCGGGTCGGCCTCGGGCCGGAGCGGCTCTTCCGCCTCGGCGGGGGCTTCTTCGGGCGGGAGGACATCGGCCTGCACTGTGAGGGCGATGGTGCTTCTGGTGTCCGCAAAGGGCAGCTCGAGGTTCCCGGCCAGACGGCGGAGAGGCCCGCCGTTGGGGTGGACGAGGAGCGCCGCCCGCAGCCAGTCGGCGAAGCTGCCCGCCTGAGCGTTCAGGGTCTCCCCCGCCCCGGCGGCGAGGAAGGCGGCGGCTTTGGCGAAGGGGTTGGACGTCCGGCCAATGCCCAGCGGGACCGTCAAGATCAGCTTATCCTGCGCCCGGGTGAGGGCCACATACAAAAGCCGCATCTGCTCGCTCCGCATCTCGGCGGCATGGACCGTGGAGAGGGCGGTGTAGGCCGCCGTCTTATAGGCCCCCTCGCCGCCCTCGGGACGGAGACGGAGGCCCGCGCCCCAGACGCGGTGGAGCAGGACGGGCTGGCGGGTGTCGGCGGCGTTGAACTGCCGGGCCGTGTCGGCCACGAACACCACCGGGAACTGCAAGCCCTTGGAGCGGTGGATGGTCATGATGGTGACGCAGCCGGGCCGCGCCCCGCCGGGTGCAGTCTCCTGCCCGGTGGAGCCCGCCAGCGTGGCCGCGTCGATGGCACGGACGAGGGCCGAGATGCCGCCCGCGCCCGCCCCGGCGCAGAAGGAGGCGAAGCGCCGCGCGTCCTCCCGGCGGCGCTGGCCGTTCTCCATGGCACCGAGGGCGGCGAGGTAGCCGGTGGAAACAAAAATTTCTTCCAGCAGTTCCTCCACCGGCACGCTTCGGGCCATCCGGCGCAGGGCCGTCAGACGCCGGTAGAACGCCTGCACCCGGCGGGGGAAATCATCCTCCGCCCCGCTCTGGACGGCCTGTAAAACTGCGCCGTAGAGGCTGATGCGGGTGTGCTGATCGGGTGTCTGCGCCCCGGCCCGGAGACGGACGAGGTCGTCGTCCGTAAAGCCGAACATCGGCCCCAGCATGGCGGCAGCGAGATAGATGTCCTGCGCGGGGTTGTCGATGACCCGCAGCAGGGCGATGAGGGGGCGGATGTGGGGCGCGTCCAGCAGGTTCTCCCGGGCGTCGGCGTAGACTGGGATGCCCCGGGCCGTCAGGGCCTCGGCGTAGGCCGGGAAGTCGCCTCTCGCCGCCAGCAGGACACAGCAGTCCTCGTACTGCACCGGGCGGGTGGTGCCGCCGTCCCGCACCGGCTCGCCGGAGGCCACCATCGCCTCGATGCGGCCGGCGATATACTGTGCGTCCGTCTCGGCGGCATCGTCGGGCAGGAAGTGGGCCTCCACACTGCCCTCGTACTCGCCGGGTGCGCCGCAGACGAGGCGCTGTCCGTCGCCGTAGGCCGTGTCGCCCAGAGCGGGCGTCATGAGCTGTTCGAAGATAAAGTTGATGCCCGCCACCACCTGCGGGGCAGAGCGGAAGTTGGCGTCCAGCGCCAGCATGGCGTTCTCGCCGGGCCTGCCGTCTTCGGGCCGGGGGCGGGCTTCGCCGCCGGGCAGGAGGGGCCAGCTCTCCAGCTTTTCCCGGAAGATGCTGGGGTCCGCCTGACGGAAGCGGTAGATGCTCTGCTTTAAGTCGCCCACGAGGAAGAGGTCATCCCCTGCCGGGCTGGCCAGACAGCGGTAAAGGGCGTCCTGCAGGGCGTTCGTGTCCTGATACTCGTCCACCATGACGGCGGCGTAGCCCTGCCGGATGCCCTGACACAGCTCAGTGGGCTGGCCGTCGGCGTCCCGCAGGAGCCGCAGGGCCAGATGTTCAAAGTCGCTGAATTCCAGCAATCTTCTCTCCCGCTTCCGGGCCGCAAAGCGGGCGTCGAAGTCCCGCACGGCGGCAAAGAGGGCGCGGAGGCAGGGTTCGGCGGCTTTCCGGTCAAGCTCGGCTTCATCCAGACTACAGCTTATCAGGTCTTCGATTTTCTCAAAGAGCTTCGCGGCCTCGTCGGCCCGGGTCTTGACGGCGTCCTTGTGCTCACCAGTGAGCCGCTTTTTCATATTTTTGAGGCCGGGGGCCTGTTCCATGCCGAGGACGTAGGGCGTCAGCCTGTCGTAGAGGGGCGTCCATTCCCCCGCCCCGGCCAGACGCTCCACCTCGCCCAGCAGGGCGGCGGAGTTTTCCAGCCGCTCGAGGGGTTCGGCGAACTTCTCGTTCACTGCCGCCACGGCCTTTTCCTTGGCGGCAGGGGTCTTCTTGCTGGCCTCGGCGTCGGCCTGCGCAGTCACGAAGTCCTCCCTGCAGTCGTTCCGCGCGGCGCAGAGCAGCTCCTTCGCAGCCCGGGCAGAGCGGGCGGCCTCCTGCATCAGAATATCATGCCAGCAGGTGCGGGCAAAGCCGTTCTCGTCCTGCCACAGGGCCAGCATCTCGTCCAGCTTTTTATCGTAGTCCGGCAGGGCGCGGAGGAAGTCATAGACCTGCAAAACCGCCTCCCCTGCCGCCTTGTCGGTGCGGCCCTTGCCGTAGAGGTCGGCAAAGGCGCAGAAGTCCGCGTCCTGATAGGCCGCTTCCAGCGTCTCGGAGAGGGCCGCGTTCCGCAGCATCTCCACGCTGCCGGGGTCGGCAGGGGTGAAGTCCGGCGGGATGTCCAGCGCCTGAAAGTGCTTGTGGAGCAGGTCGAGGCAGAAGGCGTCGATGGTGCAGATGGGGGCTCTCTGTAAAAGCATCCGCTGGCGGCGGAGGGCCGTGTTGCCCGGCTCTGCCTGACTGCGGCGGAGCAGCGCCTGCCCGATGCGGGCGCGGAGCTCTGCGGCTGCGGCGTTGGTGAAGGTGACGATGAGGAGCCGGTCGGCGTCCACGGGATGTTCCGGGTCGGTGATGAGCCGGACGGCCCGCTCCGTCAGGACAGCGGTCTTGCCGCTGCCGGCGGCGGCGCTCACCAGCAGCGCACCGCCCCGGTCGTCGATGGCGGCGCGCTGGGCCGGGGTCCATTTTGTCTCGCTCACTGGTCTTCCTCCTTCTTTTTATCTGAATTTTCTGGCGGTTCAAAAGGCTTTGCAGGGGCGTCCAGCGCCCGCTCTCCGATGCCCTCCTCATGGCAGCAGATGAAGCCGTAGTCACACCACCGGCAGGGGCTGCGGCCCGTGACCAGCGGCTCGGCGGCGATGCAGCCGCTGTAGAGCTGTTCGCCCATCCGGGTCACAAGGTCGTCCAGATGGAGCTGGATGCGGGAGAGCTTGGCCTTGTCGGCGCGTTTCTCTTTCTGGTAGGGGCTGGGTACACCGCCCCGGAAGCTGAAGGGCAGATACCGCCCGGTCTCCTCGGCGTCCATGGCGTCGAATACCTTCTGCTCGTCCCGGACGAGGCCGTCCAGCTTGTATTCCATGCTCCGGGCGGCCTTGCCCCGGGTGGTCGTCTCGGGGGCCGGGTCGGCCAGCAGGTACAGCACGCCCGCAGGCTCTGCCCCGGTGAAGCGTCCGTCGGCGTCCCGGGTCAGGCTGAACAGGTAGAGCAGCATCTGACAGTCGAGGCCGCAGTAGACTTCCCGCAGGTCGAGCTTTTTCGTGCCGGTCTTATAGTCCACCACCCGCACCCAGCGGGTGCCGTCGTCCTCGATCCACTCGTCGGCGCGGTCCACGGTGCCGATGAGCTGCACCGTCCGGCCATCCGAGAGGCGGTAGGTCTGGCCCCGCACGGCGTCCTCGCCGGGGCCGATCTTCAGCTCACAGGCCACCGGTTTGAAGCTGGACTGGCGCTGCTCGTCCCGCAGGTAGCAAAGCAGGCCCGTCATGCTCTTTTTGAGGCGGGAGAGCAGATAGGCGAAGCGGGCCGTGTCCTCGGGGAGGTAGCGCTTTGCGTACTCATCCACAAGAAGCCCGGCCAGCGCCGCCATAGCCTCGTCGTCGAGGTCGAGGAAGGGCTGTAAGCCAGCGCAGGGGCTGTCAGGGCCGGGGTGGGGGTCGAGGGCCATCTGGAGCACCCAGTGCATGAGGGTGCCGCTCTGGTCGGCGGAAAGCTCGGCCCGCTTGCGGGGGCGCAGGCCCAGCACGTACTGCAGGAAATAGCCGTACCGGCAGGTGTAGTATTTTTCGAGCTGACTGGGCGAGATGCGGAGCCGCCGGCCCAGCAGCGTTTCCAGGGCCTCGAGGTCGCTGACCTGACGGGGGCTGCGGCCCGCCATCCGGCGCAGGAGGGCGAGGCCCTCGGGTTCTGCCCCGCCGGGGGCATGAAGGGCCTCGGTAAGGCTGGCGCGTTCGATCTCCGTCAGGGGCCAGCCGCCGCCCAGCACGTCGAGGCCGTCGGCGGCAGTGGCCGCGAGGTCGGTCAAATCCAGCTCGGGCGCACCCGGTCTCAGCACGTCCACGATGGGCTCGAGGGCGGCGCAGAGGGTCTGGCCCTGCCCCTTCGGCCAGCTGAGCCAGAGGCCCCTGGCCGGGGCGGTGAGGGCCTTATAAAAGCAGACCTGCTCGCGGACCACCCGGTTCTCGAAGCAGTCCGGAAGCTCGATCTCCTGCGCCATCAGGGCGTCGCGGTCGGCGTGGGTCAGCAGGCCCGTCTCGCCGGGCGCGGCGGGGAATTCGCCCTCGGAGAGGCCCAGCACAAAGACATAGTCCGGTGCGTCAAGGCGCATCTTGCCTGCGCTGGCCAGTACCACGGCGTCCAGCGTCTGGGGGATGTGGCCGAGGTCGGACGAGCGCAGCAGCAGCCCGAACAGCTCTTCGTACTCGGGGATGGTGACGCTCTGGCCGCCCAGCAGGCTTGCCATCTCGTCCAGCAGACCCATGACCACATTCCACTCCCGGGCGGCTTCCTCGGCGGCGGGGATGCCCCGCTCGGCCCGGATGGCCTCCACCTGCGCGGCCTGAGCGTCCTCCGCGCCCAGCTCCTTCAGGCAGAAGTAAAGGGCGCGGCTCATCTGCTCGGCGTTGGCAGAGCGGAGCTTCCCGCGCAGGCCGTCGGCGGCGGTGATGAGAAGGGCGCGGGCCTTTTCGGCCCGGGCGAGGTTTTCTCTGTCCTCGTCGGTAGGCTCCACATCGCCGAAGCCCCGGGGGTTCTTCTCGAAGGGCGCGCGCCACGCCGCCGCGTTGGGCGACCAGGTGTAGGCGTAGTTCTCAAGGGCGCAGACCTCTTCCTCGGTGAGGGCACAGAGGCCGGTCTTGGCCAGGGTGGTGAGCTGTTCCGTCAGCTCCGCACCCCGGGCAATGGCCAGCAGACACCGCACCGCCGTGGCCGGAGCGCTGAACTCGGGCGTCGTCGGCTCGTCGCAGTAGAGGGGGATGTCGGCCATCCGGAACTCGTACTTCACGGCGGCGCGGTATTTCGAGATGTCGCGGCAGACCACCGCCACCTTCCCGCAGCGGACGCCCTGCCGCATGAGGCGGCGGATGGCGGCAGCGGCGGCGCGGGCTTCTTCCTCCCGGCTGGGGGCGGCGAATAATTTTATTTCCGGACAGGCCGGAGGCGGGTCACACCGGCCCGCGGCCAGCAGCTGGGCCGCAGCGGCGAGGCCGGGGGCGTCGGCGTGGCGCACGTCCCGGCGCAGCAGTTCCGGCACGGCCACCGCAGTGCCGTTCCGGCGGGCCAGCTGGCGCAGCTGAGCCGCCACCTGCTTTGCGCCGGAGAAAAGGCTCATGTCCCCCGGCACGAGAGGGGTGCCGTCGTCGCAGAGAGCCACCGTCACGGTGGGCAGCGAGGCCAGCAGGGCGCCCATCAGCCGCTTTTTCGGGGCGTTGAAGGTGTCGAACTCGTCGATAAAGACGGCCCTGTCCCGCAGGAACTCCGGCAGTTCGCCCCGGGCCAGCGCGGCCTCGAGGCGGGATGCGGCCAGCTCCAGCCGGTCGGAGGGGTCCATGCCTGTCCCGGCCAGCAGGGTCTCGTAGCCCTGAAAGATGAGGGCCAGTTCGCTGAGCTTGGCGCTGTCGGTGCCGCAGTCCTGCGCCAGCTCATAGAGCTGCCGGCCCGAGAGACCCGCGCTCTTGAGCTCGTCGATGGTCTCGGCGGCCATCTGGCAGAAGGCGGCCGAGCGGCGGTGGCGGTAGTAGTAGTGGACGTTGTCCTGCAGTTCCTCGAGGGCGCGGCGCACCAGCACGGCCCGGCCCGCGTCGCTGAGGGTCTGGACGGCAGAGCCGCCCTCCGCCGACAGGATATGCTCGGCGAGGCTGGTGAAGGAAAAGCTCTCCACCAGTCCGCTCAGCGCGTCGCCCAGCTCCCGGTGGATGCGGCCCTCGGTGGACGAGGTGAACTGCTCCGGCACCAGCAGGATGCTCTTCTCCCCCGCCTCGGCCCGCGCCCGGATGCGCTGGTACAGCAGGGTGGTCTTTCCGCTGCCGGAGCCGCCTAAAAGTAGTTTTAACATAAACCCTCTCAGTCTCGCTTCGCTCGACAGCTCTCCCAAAGGGAGAGCCACTGGCGTGTCGGTCAGGTCCACGCCAGACGAGCGAAGCACGATATTTCATAAACAGTAGTGCCTTGCTGCCCAGATTTACGGCAGCTTGACAAAAGAAGCTTGTCCAGAAGCGCCTGCCCCCGTAAGCGAGGCCCTCTCTTTTGCGCCCTGTCGGGCCTCAGGCGGGCAGTAGAAAGTGGCCCGGCTCGCCAGAGGCTCCCCCTTTGGGGGAGCTGTCACGCCTGCGGCGTGACTGAGAGGGCTCCTGCCGGGCAAGCGCTTTGATTTCATTGTACCACAAAATTGCAGCGACATCTATTCTGTGGTATAATAAAAACAGATGAAGCGGGAACCCTTGATTTTTCAGGGGTTCCCGCTTTTCTTGTTACTAATGCGTTTATAGTTCAGCGTTCAGCGGCTAAAATGTTCAACATTGTATCAGGGCCACAGTTGCTTTCAATTCATCAAGGGTTTTGTGATTATAGACCCGGTTTCCAGTGTCCTTGGACACATGGCCCATAAGAAGATCAATACATTTCCGGTTGGCCCCGGCGCTGTCCAACTGCGTTTCAAAGGTGTGACGGCATTCGTGCGGGGTGTGGTTCATTTCCAGAGCCTTCATAATGTCCGCCCAAAAAATCCGGTATTGGGTTTGATTACAGGGCCTTCCGTTATAGCAGATCAGGCGTGGGCCACCTTCAGCAAGACGGGCTTCAATGAATGGCCTGATCTTGGAATGGATGGGAACCACCCGATCTTTACCAGCCTTTGTTTTGGTGCCGCCTTTCATCGTCCCGGCATGAAGATCAATATCTTCAGGTTTCAGGTTCAACAATTCGCTGATCCGCCACCCGGAATAAATTAGGATCAGGACGGTATCAACCCAAGGATCAGACTGGTGTTCCCAAAGCCGTTTGATTTCATCTTTGCTGAAAGGAAGGCGGCTTGTGGGCGGGATTGGATCAGAAGTCAGAAGATCAGAGTAACAGCGGGTGATTATATCCAATTCAAGGGCGAACCTGTCAAGATGCCCCCAAAGGTTTTTGATTGCCGCTTGGGTGCTGTACCCCTTCCCACAGTTATCAATAGTTTCTTGCATTTGGTATGAACGGATTTGCTTATAAGGTTTGTTCACCAACTTTGAACAATGGTTGAACGCTGAACAAAGTGAAGAACGGTTGGATTCCCCCAGCTTGGGGGCCTTCTTTTCTTTCCATAGATCAAAAAGCTGTTGGAGGGTGATTTTCGCCCGGTCAACATCCCATGGATCACGGTTGTATTCCGCAAGCATGATGTTTCCCGCTTCACGGGTTTCCGCATAGCCGATTATATCATAGATCGGTTGGCGCTTTTCATTCCATCCAACGGTTTTCTTCACTATGTATGGGCGGCGGCGCTTTCCTGATAGCTTCGCAACCGTTCCATAGCCGTTGGGATTTCGCATTATATCACCTGTCTTTCTTGGAAAAAGGGTATGGCAAAGCTAAACCCCATGTGATATAATGTTCAATGGTGGTTGAAACATTAACTTCAAAAGGGTTTGTTTCGCCTGACCGCTTCCGGTGTGCAAGACCGGGGGCGGTCATTTTTTTTGCTTATGTGTTCTGATCTGTTCTTCTGAAAATGCCTGAAATCTCTTGAAAATCTTTGAATGGAACAGATGGAACAGATGCTATATTATTCAAATCAAAATATAAAAAATATAAAATAATATATCAGAGATAGGAAAAATATCTGTTCTATCTGTTCTAAAGAAAGGATTATTGATCCATTGCATTTTCCAGATAGTCAGAAGCCTTCAAAGGGGGCCTTGCTATTGAAACCGTTGTTTTCAGACCGTTGATATTCAGATCAACATAAAGGATTGGAATTCCGCCAACTTGCTTTGTTTCCTGCTTGGCGGTGGATGCCCCAACAACTGCCCCGGTAACACCAAATAAGGCACCGCCAACAACGGCCCTTCCAACGCCACCTTTGGTTTTGGTAATGGTTTTCTGTCCCACCTGTTCAATTCGGAATTCATCAATTTCAGAAAACTTGAAAACAACGGGTTCCAATTTTGGCTTTTTGGTATTGGACAGATAGAACATTTTCTGTTCTGTGTCAATGAATAAGAAACCGCTTCCAAAATCCGAAACAGTTATACCAGCATTGAAAGATTGAAAGCGGCGGTGATTTTCTTCCCACGCTTCTTTCAACTGTTCCGCTGTGCAAAGGGGCGATCCCGTGGAAAGACGGTTGCAAACCGGACAGACAGCGCCGCCATTGATTTGAATGCTTGTCCCTGACAGCTTTTCACCGCAGATAGTACATTTTTCTTTTTTACCAAACATGATCTGTAACCCCCTTTATTTTATATCGCTTTGGAACGCAACAGCTTTACCAATGATCCTGATGTGATCCAATTCTTCACCGCTGAAGCGCATGGTTTTATATTGCGGGTTTTCTGCGAAAAGCTGAAGAACCCCGGCTTCCTGATCATAATAGACCCGCTTCAGCGTGGCTTCATCGTCAATGATAACAGCGGCAATTTCACCATCTTCAACCATGGGCTGTTTCCGAATGAAAACGATGTCACCATCATATATTCTGGCCCCGATCATGGAATCGCCCTTTGCCTTCAGGCAGAAATCAGCCTGAATGTTAGCCCCGGCTTCCACATACAGATCAACTTCTTCATTTGCCATGATCGGTTCCCCACAGGCAATGTTCCCCAACAGCGGGAACTTCTTTGTTTCGATCCTGAACAGGTTATCCACGGTAATTTCTCGGTGGGGTTCATCAATCCAGCCCATCAAATAGGCCGGGGTGGTGTGCAATGCTTTTGCAAGGGAAGCGATTTTATCCCGGCGCATATTGGCAATCATACCGGTTTCCCATTTTCTGACCGTGCTTTTTCCAACGCCAACTTCATTGGCAACTTGTTCTAAAGTGAGGTTCTGCGAAACCCGCAAATCCTTTATTCTTTGGGCCATATCTAATTCCGCCATGGTCAACACCTCTTTCCTGTTGTTACTACCAATATAGCATACTTGTGTCTTTTATGCAACATAAATTTCAAGAAAAATAAAAAAGTTTCTTTTAAGACAAAAAGGGTGTTGACAAGCTACACCGGGTATGGTAATATGAGAGTGTCCTAAAGGACACAACGAAACTTTCAAAGGATGTGATGAAATGAACAAGGCCCGTCTGGAATACGAAATGAATCTGCGCCATGTCAGCAAGTCTGATATGTGTGCCATGCTTGGGATTTCCCGATCCGCCTTTTACCGTAAGTGTAACGGTGAATCGGAATTCACCCAAAGCGAGATTCAGAAGATCGTGGATTTCCTGAATCTTGACAGCCCCATGGGAATTTTTTTTACCGAAAAAGTGTCCTAAAAGACACGGAAGGGAGAACGCCAAATGAGTGAAGCAAGCCTGAAGCCGGTAATTGCAGAACTTGAAACCTTGTTTTCAAAATTCAATGCCCGGTTCTTTGAAAACAAGCTGGAAAGCCCGGTAATCACCGTTTCCCCGGATCATACCCGTGGGGCTTATGGCTGGTGTACCAGTTGGAAGGCTTGGCAGAATGGAGCCAAAGAAGGCGGGTTCTATGAAGTCAACCTTTGCGCTGAATATCTGAACCGGCCCTATGAAGAAACCTGTGGAACCTTGCTTCATGAAATGGTTCATCTTCTGAACCTTCAGGATGGCGTTCAGGACACTTCCCGTTCTGGCACCTACCACAACAAGAAATTCAAGGAAACCGCTGAAGCCCATGGTCTGATCGTGGAGAAAGGCGAAAAGTACGGATGGCATAAAACCAGCCTTTCCCCGGAAGCCCTTGAATTTGTTCAGAGCCTTGGAAAGCAAGGGTTCAACCTTGTAAGGCCCCGGCCACTTGGCCTGAAGGGTTCCAGCAAAAGCGGCGGATCATCTTCCAGAAAGTATGTTTGCCCCTGTTGCGGAACTATCATCCGGGCAACCAAAGAGGTTCATGTGATCTGTGCTGAATGTGAAGTTGAATTTCAGGAGGAAATCTAAATGAATGTGAAGCTGACCAAAAGAACAGCGTGGGAACTGATCAGCCGGATTTTTCCCCGGCTGAATATCAGCAAAGACACCACCCCGCCTGATGTGGTGATCTTCCGGGCTTCCACCGGCCCCGCTGGTTTGGAAATCCGCTGTGAAAATGACTGGTTCAACCATAACGGGCGGATCAGGTTGACCCTTTCCGATGGTGAGAACCAGATCATCCAGTATTATCACCCCGACACCCTGAACCGGGATTATGTGGCGGAGCAGGCAGAAAAAGAAGAAGCCGCAAGAGAAGCCCGGAAAGATTGGGTTCAGTCAATGGGCTTGGAAATGGCCCACAAGCTGGTTGATCGTTATTGGGAAGGCTGATCCTTCCCCCAAATTTATAAGGAGGTTGAACAAGAATGAAAACTTTTGCAGAGCGTTTGAAATACGCAATGGGTGAATCTGGCCTGAACCAATCCACCCTTTCTGAAAGAACTGGCGCTTCCAAGGCCGCTATCAGTCAGTATCTTTCCGGTAAGAACACCCCCGGCCCGGAGCGTGTGAAGGCGCTGGCCGATGCCACCGGCGTTTCCTTTGATTACCTGATGGGGTATGAAGCACCCCCGGCCAAGGAACAGAAGGTTTCCGTGAAGAAGATCACCACCGCAGATGCGGCCCGGTGCCTTGGGAAAAGCAAGCAGTTTATAAGGATTGGCCTTCAGCGTGGCCTTCTTCCCTTCGGGAATGCTGTTCCCGGTGTTGGTGATTCTTGGAATTACTACATCAACCCCGCCAAATTCCGTGAGTATGTTGGCGCTGAACAGTTTGATTCCTTCTTCGGCCTGACTGCCTGACAGATTGGGGGGGGGGGATGTGTGAAACCGGAAAGAAACGAGGTGGGCGGCGGCTTACGGTTGCCAAAATCCTTTTATGAACGCCCCCTTACCCCGAAAGAAGCCCAATTTGCCACGGACAACATCAATATTGTTTGGTGGTATTTAGACAAGCAGGGCCTTAACAGATCGGAATGGTTTGATGTTGTGATTTTCCGCTATTTGCTGGCTGTGAAACGCTGGTTTGCCCTTCCTGATCTGCAAAAGGTGAAATTTGTCACCGTGGCCTGTCAAGCTATGCGGTCAGCCATAGGGCATGAGCGGGAAAAACGGGCCAAAGAACCCCAAACCGTTAGCCTATATGATGTGATCCCCGGAACGGATGATCTGTGTTACATAGACACGATCCCGGCCCCCGGAACTGAAATTTTATGAAGAAGGTGATTTTTTGGAAATCAAATACAATGTTCAGGCACCACCCAAGAACCAGTTTCATGGTGGGAGCAAAAGCGAGGAAGTCAAGGCCATTGAAGATTTCCTGACCAGCGGAAACGCAAAGAATATGTGTTTCCAGTATGAAAGCGCCAAGGCCGCAAAAACCAAACTTTCCACCATTTCCAGCCACCGGCGCAAGTACAACGAGAAGAACCCGAAAGGGTATGACGCATACCGGGTGGACAACTGCATTTACATTGTTCGCCTGACCGGAAAGAAAGGATGATGAACATGAAAACCCGTTTTGATGGAACTGTGTGGATCGGAGCTGGTGGAACGGCGTTCCTTCCCGCAGAAATGGACACGGATCATCTTCTGAACACCCTGAAGATGCTGAAGAACCGCCCCGCCGTGGTGGTTACTATGGTGGTTCGTGATATTGAATCCACCCCCGATTGTTGCCCCTTTGATCCCTTTGGAAACTGTCATGGCGATGTTGTGAAACAGTCTTTGTTCAACATCACTTCCATGACCCCTGAACAGGTGAGCGCCTACGCCTTAAACAGCACCTTGGGGACGGCTATGAAGGCGGAATTGATTTCCCGTGGCGTGAATGTGGAAAATTACCTTTCCATGATTGAAACGCCTGAAACCTTATGATCACCCTATTCCAGCACCAGCAAAAAGCCCTTGATCAAACGGAAGGTCACAACCGGTGCGCTTATTACCTTGATATGGGCCTTGGGAAAACTTTTGTTGGTTCAGAAAAAATGATGAAACTGAACACCCGGATCAATCTGGTGGTTTGTCAGTGTTCCAAGGTTCAAGATTGGATTGAACATTTTCAAACCTACTACACCCGGAATTGTGTTTTTGACCTTACAAACCCCAAAACTTTCAAATGGTTTTTTGAACAGGTTCAATGTGAGGTTCCAACCCTGATGATCGGCGTGATCAACTATGAACTGACCTTCAGGCGGAAGATTCTGAAAACCTTGAACGGCTTTACACTGATGCTGGATGAATCTTCCCTGATCCAGAATGAAAACGCCAAGCGTTCCAATTTCATTCTTGGGCTTCATCCTGACAATGTAATTCTTCTTTCCGGTACACCAACCGGGGGCAAGTATGAAAAGCTGTGGAGCCAATGCCAACTGTTGGGGTGGAACATATCAAAGGAACTGTTCTGGAAGCAGTACATTGAAACGGAATGGGTTGAAGATGATGGTTTTTGGCGGAAGCAGATCACCGGCTATAAAAATGTTGACCGGCTGAAAAAGAAGCTGGCCGAACATGGGGCGGTGTTTATGACCACCGATGATGCCGGGATTGATCTTCCTGCAAAGAACATGATCCAAATGAAAACCCGGCCTTCCCCGGAATATTGGAAATTTTGGCGTGAACGGGTTGTGACCATCGACACCACAAATCTTCAGGAATTTGAACTGGATTCTGATTTCTTCGGTTCCAATGAACACTGTAAGCGGGAATTGATTGGTGATACCAGCTTGACCCGCCGCCTGTATGCCCGTCAGCTTTGCGGCCTATATAACCCATACCGCTATGAAGCCTTCCGGGATTTGGTGAACAGTACAGAAGATCGGCTGATCGTGTTCTATAACTTCACAGAAGAAATGGAACGCCTGAAGGGGATGGTGACCGCCATGAATCGCCCGGTTTCCATCCTATCCGGTGAAGTAAAAGATCTGAATGCCTATCAATACCGGAGCAATTCAGTTACTTTCATTCAGTATCAGGCCGGGGCCATGGGGGGCAACCTCCAAAAGGCCAACAAGATCATTTATTTCAGCCTTCCCCAAGGTTGGGAACTATGGGAGCAGAGCCAAAAGCGGATTCACAGGATGGGCCAAGAACGCCCGTGCTTCTATTACCTTCTGATCTGTCCCGGAACGGTGGAAGAAGATATTCTAACCACCCTTCAAATGAGAAAGGACTATAACGATGAACTATTCCGAAAATACGAGGAAAAGACAGAACGCAATTAAGCGCCAAAGGTGGTTCCGCCGTATGTTCACCGTGGCCCTTCTAATGGGCATTCTGATTGGCTTTGTTCTTGGCCGCATTTCTGCCACCGCATTTGGGGATAAGCCAACCCCGGCACCGGAACCCACGGAAACCGCCTTTGTAATCAGCACCCCGGAGCCGGTGAATCTGGTTCAGGAAACCCCGGAACCTGTTCTGTTGGGTACATACAGGATCACCGCTTACTGTTCCTGTGAAAAGTGCTGTGGGGAATGGGCCAAGAACCGGCCTGATGGGATTGTTTATGGGGCTTCCGGTGAAGAACTGGTTGCCGGTGTTTCCTGTGCTTCCCCGTTGCCCTTTGGAACAGTTGTGGAGATTGAAGGCTTGGGTGAATATGTCGTTCAGGACAGAACCGCCGCATGGGTGGTTGAAAAGTATGGTGAACAGCAGATTGATATTTACTTTGACAACCATGAAGCCGCCTGTGAATTTGGCCTGAAATATCTAAATGTTTATCTGAAAGGAGAACCAGAAACATGATCAAGTGTACCAATGAATGCCCGCTTCAGCGGTTTTCCGGTTGTTGCCACAACTGCCCGGAATTTGACCACTGTGATGAAGCGTGTGAAGAAAACCCCAATGCCTGTGGGGAAGCCACCTTTGACGAGGAAACCGGCCTTTCTGAATTCAGGGCCACCCAGCTTGCCACCCTGAACGCTATTGCTTCCCTGACCGCCCATAAAAAGGCCATTGAGGAACAGGAAAAGCAGATGAAAGCGGCCCTGTATGAAGCCATGGTGAAGTACGGGATCAAGAAATTTGAATCCGATGTTCTGAACCTTACCCTTGTGGAGCCTACCACCGCCACCAGCATTGATTCCACCAAGCTGAAGAAGAAATATCCTGATATTGCGGCGGAATGTTCCAAATCCAGCGCCAAGGCCGGGTATGTGAAGATCACCCTGAAGGGTGGTGGAACCAATGGCGAGGGATGAATTTTGGGATGCCCTGAAGGAACACGCCCACCAGAACCACAAAGAACGGGTTTCCAAGAACCCTGATCGGATCGCCTATGCTATTCAGCAATTTGAAACCCATGGGATTGAATACCAACTGAAAAATGAGCAAACCGGTCACTTTCACTGTTGGCGGAAGTCTGATGATAAACTGTTCCAATTCTACGCTGGAACCGGGAAGATTCAGGGGTTGGAAACCCGTGGTATTCACAACCTGATCCGAATTTTGGAGGGGTAAGCCCATGATCATCAAATGGCACCCATGCCCCGGCCACCCCAATTATGAGATCAACCGATTGGCCCAAATTCGTTCAGTGAAAACCGGGAAGCTGTTGAAGCCTTATGACGATGGTTCCGGTTATTTGCGGGTGAAATTGGATGGAGAAAATTGCCGGTTACATATTCTTGTGGCGCTGGCCTTTATCCCAAACCCCGAAAACAAACCCGTGGTGAACCACAAGCACGGCAAAAAGCATGATTGCAGAGCTTCCCAACTGGAATGGGCAACCATTTCAGAGAACACAAAACACGCTTGGGATCATGGATTGATCCAGCGGGGGGGGGGTGAAAAAACATGGCCGGTGAAAAGAACTTTGAAAACCGCCTGAAGGACTGGTTGGAATCTGAAGGCATTTACCCTTTGGGGGAACCGGTTGACCGGATGAAGGCCCCGCCCTGTGGGTATTGGGAAAAACGGTGGGGCGGCGGAAGATATACAAAATCCGGTTTGCCTGATATGAAGATCACCATAAAAGGCATTTCCCTTGAAGTGGAACTGAAGGCTTCCAACGGAACCCCTTCAGAACTTCAAAAGCGAAACCTGAAACAGATCAACCAATCACAGTGTTTCGGTTTCATCCTGTACCCGGAAGGTTTTGAAGCCTTCAAGAACATTGTGAAAGGGGTGAAAGAATGCGAGTTTCCCACAGCCGGGTTGAAGTCTTTGATAGATGCCCATACAAATACCGCTTGCGATATGTGGACGGGATAGACACAATCCCGAACACCGATCCTGACAATGCCTTGATCCTTGGAACGGCCCTTCACACCGGCATTGAAGAAGGGGTTGAACAGGCCCTTGAATTCTACCAGAACAGCTTCCCGATCCTGACGGATGATCATGTAAATGAAATGATGAAGTTGGAAGCCCTGATTCCAAAAGCCAAGGCCCTGTTGCCACCGGGCGGCAAGTTTGAACTTCCCATTGGGAACGCTGACTTCATCGGGTTCATGGATTACCTTGTTCCCATGGGATGGATGGCGAAAAACGCCTTTAACAACCCGTGGGGTGAAGATGTTCAGGTTTTTGATCTGTATGATTTCAAGTATTCCAACAACACCAAAAGCTATGCCGTTTCCGGTCAGCTTCATGAATACAAGTATTGGTATGAACTAACCCACCCCGGCCACCGGATCAGAAATATGTATTTCCTGATGGTTCCCAAACCCAAGATCAGGCAGAAAAGCACAGAAACCCTTCTTCAATTCCGGGATCGGTTGCAGGACGCTTTGAAAGAAGCTGAACCAACACTGATGCCGATCCAGTTTGACCCCATGAAGGTTGTTGGCTTCATGACTAATGTGAAGCACATGGTTGAAGCCGCAGAATTTCCCAAGAACCCAAACCACTTTTGCGGGTGGTGTGAGTATGAAGAATACTGTATGAAAGGATGGGATTATATGTTACTTCCCAAAAATGAACGGCGTGATCTGAACGCCACCAAAAAGAAGGTTGTTTGGCTGTATGGCGCACCCTTCAGCGGCAAGACCTTCTTTGCCAACCAATTCCCCGATCCGTTGATGTTGAACACGGATGGCAACATCAAGTTTGTGGATGCCCCGTACATTTCCATCCGGGATGTGGTGACCGTGGAAGGCCGGTTGACCAAACGGAAGTTGGCCTATGAAGTATTCATGGAAGCCGTGGCCGAACTGGAAAAGAAGCAGAATGACTTCAAAACCATTGTGGTTGATCTGCTGGAAGATGTCTATGAATCCTGCCGGGTTTACATCTGTGACCGTCAGGGCTGGAAACATGAATCTGATGATTCTTTCCGGGCTTGGGATATGGTCAGAAGCGAATTCCTGAACACCCTGAAGCGGCTGGTGAGCCTTGATTATGAAAATATCATCCTGATCAGCCATGAGGACAGAAGCCGGGATTTGACCCGCAAGGGCGGCGATAAGGTAAGCTCTATCAAGCCGAACCTTCAGGATAAAGTGGCAAATAAGGTTGCCGGTATGGTTGATCTGGTTGCCCGTATCGTTGCGGACGATAATGAACGGGTGCTGTCTTTCAAGACCTCTGAAGTGATCTTCGGTGGTGGGCGGCTGACTGTTCACAACAAGGAAATTCCGCTGGATTATGAAGCCTTCTGTGAAGTGTATGAGGAAGCCAACCAGAAGGCCGCAGGAGCCGTCAAGCGTGGCGGTGATGTAACTACTACCCCCAATCCTGAAACCTCTGACAGCGGCGAACAGCGGCCCAGCAGACGGGCAAAAAAGGCCAAAGAGGAAGCCCCGGCCCCGGAACCCGCCAAAGATGATCATGATGCTGAAGGTTCGGCGGCTGGTGACCCTACCACGGCCACTGATGGCACCACCGAAACCCCGCCTTGGGAAGGTGACGAGGACACCACCGATCTTCCGAAATGCCCGGACGCTGAACGGATTTTCGCACAGAACCGGGAAAACCCTGAAATCCCGCTTTGCCCCAACATTGATGCCGGTCACCGGTGCCATAAGGAAGGCGGCCCCGATGTTTGCCCCCTGTGGGATCGACCCAAGGAAGAAGCGCCCAAGATGGATGTGAACCCGCCCCGGCGCACCCGGAAGAAGCGTGATGCCTGATGGCGGAAGTGCTGATGATTGCCGGGAAGCCTGAAACCATTTTCACAGCCCGTGATTTTGAATATCTGGTTGAAAAACACATGGGTTATGAAGCGGCAAAGTATTTCCGGGAATACGCAGAAAAAGCGGATGAAGAAGTAAGATCGGCCAAAGCCGGTGAAAATACAGACCTTGCTTCTTATGAAGCTGACCTTGAAAGCAATCACAGAGCCTTTCAGGATATTCAGACGGAAGCCGCCGTGATTATGGGTGTTCTTCAGGAAAAGCGGATCAACCGTGAGAAGATCACCCATGCAGTAAGGGAAATTGGAAAGATAATTTCCAACCAAATATAAGGAGGAACCCAAAATGAAAAACGATGCCCTGAACCATTTCAAAGAGGAAATGAACAAGCGTGGACTGTTCCGCAAGATTCAGGTGTGCGCCAACCTGATCCCCCCCCCGCCCGGTGCTGATGGTGAAACCCTGATCGAACTTCAGCGTTCCGCCGCCAAGATCGCCATTCGGAATTACGCTGAACATCATGAAGATTTCTGTGATGTGATGGCGGATGCGGCCCTTGATCATCTGCTGAACACCGTTCTTCCTGATGATCTGTTCATTCCTGATGGTGGTTTTTCCCCTACGAAAGAAGAAGTTGACAACATGAACAGGGCCAAGGAAAAGGCTGACAAAGCGGCCAAGGTGCTTGATACCCTGTTTGGTGGGTTGGCTGATCTTCTGAAAACCCTTTAATAAATACATTTTTTGGAGGTAAAAAACTATGGCTATTGATTTTGACAAGATTGATCGTACCGTCGATCTGAAGGGCCTTCAGGCTGATGTGGAGGATGCCAAGAAGAACGGCGGTGGTGACTTCCCCACCATTCCCGCTGGCAAGTATGAAGCCAAGGTGGAAACCATGGAGATCAAAGGCACCAAGGCCGATCCCAACCGCCCCATGCTGGCTGTGTCCTTCAAGATTCTTTCCGGTGAGTACAAGAACCAGCGCCTGTTCATGAACCGTGTTCTGTACGGCACCAAGAACGATAAGAACATGATCGCTTCCGCTATGGGCTTCCTTGAAAAGCTGGATTCCGGTATTCCCGTCAGCTTCACCAGCTATAAGCAGTTTGCCCAGCTTGTCCTTGACATTGCGGAAGCCATTGATGGCAAGCTGGAATATGCCGTGGACTATGATGATTCCCGCTTCAATTCCATCAGCATTGATGAAGTTTATGAAGTCGAGGATTGAAAAACGGCGCAAAATTTTTTACAATAAAAGTGTCCTAAAGGACACCGCAATTCTTGAAAGTTTCTTTTCAAGGCCGGGGCTTTGCCCCGGTTGGCCCCATGGTGAAGCCTTCCCGTGGCGGGGCTGTTTCTACCGATTCACCAAAGAACATTCAGAAAGCGGGTGAAATGATGATCTTCTATGACTTTGAGGTTTTCAAGTATGATTGGATGGTTGTTTTCATCGACCTGACCGAAAAGAAAGAAACCGTGATCATCAATGATCCTGATCAGTTGCGGCGCTTCTATGAGAAGCACAAGGGAACCATTTGGGCCGGGTACAACAGCCGAAATTATGACCAATACATTCTGAAAGGAATCCTGTGTGGGTTCAACCCCAAGGATGTGAATGATTGGATCATTCTTGAAGATAAACCCGGTTACAGGTTTTCAAGCCTGTTCAGGAATTTCCCGGTGATCAATTATGATGTGATACCCAATCCACCTATCAGCTTGAAAACGCTGGAAGCATTCATGGGGCATTCCATCAAGGAAACCAGTGTTCCTTTTGATATTGACCGGCCATTGACAGAAGCGGAGATTCAGGAAACGGTTAAATACTGCCGCCATGATGTGGAAGAAACCGTTGAAGTGTGGTTAAGGCGCAAAGAAGATGAATTTGATGCCCAAATGTCCCTTGTGAAAGCCTTCAGCCTTCCCATATCGGATATTGGGCGCACAAAGGCACAGCTTTCCGCCAAAATCCTTGGGGCTGTTCAGCGGGATCATGATGATGAATTTGAACTTCAGCTTCCCGGAACCTTGCGGATTGAAAAATATACAGAGGTTTTGAACTGGTATAAAAATCCTCTGAACCGGGACTATTCCAAGGCCCTTGAAATTGAGGTTGCCGGGGTTCCCCATGTATTCGCTTGGGGAGGTTTGCACGGGGCAATTCCGCAATATTTCGGGGAAGGTTACTTCATCAATGTGGATGTGGCTTCCTATTATCCATCCTTGATGCTGGTTTATAAATGGATTTCCCGGAATGTGGCTGATCCGTCCAAGTATGAAGAAATCTATCATACCCGGTTGAAGCTGAAGGCTGAAAAGAACCCCATGCAACAGCCTTACAAAATCGTTCTGAATTCCACCTATGGAGCCATGAAGGATCGCCACAATGCCATGTATGACCCCCGGCAAGCAAACAATGTCTGTGTGGGCGGTCAACTTCTCTTGCTGGATTTGATTGAACGGTTGGAAGAACACTGTGACATTATCCAGAGCAACACCGATGGTATCTTGATCAAACTGCGTCACTATGACGATTATGAATTGATTGATGATATTTGTTGGGAGTGGGAAGAAAGAACTGGTATGCGGCTGGAATTCGATGAATTCAGGCGGGTGTATCAGAAGGATGTGAACAATTATCTGGTGGTTCCTGATGGGCCGTTGGTTGATGAAAAGGGAAAACCCCGGTGGAAATGCAAGGGCGCTTATGTAAAAAAGCTGTCTGATCTGGATTATGATCTTCCCATTGTCAACCGGGCCATTGTGAACTTCTTCCTTTACGATATTCCACCGGAAAAAACCATCATGGAATGTTCTGATTTGCGGGACTTCCAAAAGGTTGTGAAGGTTTCCAGCAAATACAAATACGCCATTTATTCCCCAATCATCACCCTTGAAAAGATCAGGGATGATAAGGGCCGGTCAAAAACTGTGAAGCGGTTCAGCGGGGGTGAGGTTCAGACGGATAAAACATTCCGGGTGTTTGCTTCCAAAGACCACAGCAAAGGCGGATTATTCAAGGTTTCCGGCAAGATCATCAAAGGCCGGGAAAAGAACCCTGAACAGTTTGCCAACACCCCGGATCACTGTTTCATCATCAATGACGATGTATGCGGTATGCCGATCCCGGATGAACTGGATAAAGGCTATTACATCAAAATGGCGTGGGATCGCCTGAATGACTTTGGAATTAAACAGGTTGGGGGGGGGATTTGACCAATGCAACTGTTCCGAGGCTATGTGCCGACAAAGGACAAGCAATGCCTTGAAAAATTCAAGGGGCGGAAAAGGCTGAACACCCTTGAAGATGTTCAAGACCTTGATGAATATGCGGCCATTCTTGGAGAAGAAACGATCCTGATTGATGTTGATGATGGTGAAACTTCTGATCTTCTGTTCAAGATCGTTCAGGATTTGGCCTTGAAGTGCCGGGTGTATGCCACCACAAGGGGCAAACACTTTTATTTCAAAAACCCTGAAGGGTATGTTGAAAAAAGCTGGACAAAACAAACCTTGGCCCTTGGCATTGAAACAGATGCCAAGGTGGGGCGCAATAACAGCTATGCCATTATGCGCTTCAAGGGTGTGGATCGCCCCATGCTTCAGGATTGCCCAGAAGATGAAATTCAGGAACTTCCCAAATGGTTGACCCCTGTGAAAACCAATATGAAGTTTCTGGATATGGAAGCCGGGGATGGACGGAACCAAAGCCTGTTCAATTACATTCTGACCCTTCAGAGCGAGGATTTCACAAAGGAAGAAGCCCGTGAAACCATCCGCCTGATCAACCGGTATGTTCTTTCTGATCCGCTGTCTGAACGGGAATTGGAAACCATTCTTCGGGATGATGCGTTCAAGAAGCCGGTGTTTTTCAAGGGTTCCACTTTCCTGTTTGATAAGTTTGCAACCTACCTGAAGAACAACAACCATATTGTGAAGATCAATGGTCAGCTTCACATTTACAAGGATGGGATTTATGTTCCGGGCCATGCGGAAATTGAATCCCAAATGATCAAGCACATTCCCCATCTGAAACGGGCCAACCGTTCTGAAGTGCTTGCCTATCTTGAAATTATGATTGATGGAGAAGCCAAGACCACCAACCCCAATGTGATTGCCTTCACCAATGGCCTTTACAACATCAAGGATGGTTCATTCAGGGACTTCACCCCGGATGTGGTGATCACAAATAAAATCCCGTGGCCCTACAATCCCGCCGCCTATTCGGAATTGCTGGATCACACCCTTGACCGGCTGGCCTGTAACGATCCTGAAGTTAGGGCCTTGCTGGAAGAAATGGTGGGCTATTGCCTGTACCGGCGCAATGAACTTGGAAAAGCCTTCATCCTGATTGGCGATAAGAGCAACGGCAAATCCACCTTCCTTCATGTGGTGAAGAATATGCTTGGGGATTCCAACATTGCTTCCCTTGACCTGAAGGAACTTGGGGACAGGTTCAAAACCGCTGAACTGTTCGGAAAGCTGGCGAACATCGGTGATGATATTGGTGATGAATTTATTGCCAATGCTTCTGTGTTCAAGAAGCTGGTAACCGGTGATCGGGTGAATGTGGAGCGGAAAGGCCAAGACCCGTTTGAATTCAATAACTATGCAAAATTCCTGTTCAGCGCCAACAATATTCCCCGCATGAAGGATAAAACCGGAGCCGTTCAGCGGCGTTTGGTGATCGTTCCCTTTGATGCAAAGTTTACCCCAAATGATCCCGATTTCCGCCCGTTCATCAAAGATGAACTTTGTGAACAGGATTCCATGGAATATCTGATTGTTTTGGGCCTGAAGGCTTTGAAATCTGTTTTGGGCAAGGCCCAATTCACCACTTCCAAGCGGGTTCAGGGGCAGTTGGATGAATACGAACAGAATAACAACCCCATCATTGGCTTCATTCAGGAAGTGGGCCTTGACGGGATTGTAAATGAAGCCACCAACACCGTTTACCGGCGCTATAAGGAATACTGCATTGCAAACAACTTCCAAGCCCTATCCGCCATTGAATTTTCAAGGCAGATTTGCAAGCGGTGTGGGTTCGTCACCGATGCAAAGTACATCAAGGGGAAGAAAACCCGTGTGTTCGTGGAAGGGACAGGTGGTGAAGAATGAGAAATCAGAACAGCATATTCACCACCTTGGGCGCTTCCAACCACGCCTTGGAAGAACGGGAACAGCATGATTATTATGCAACCGATCCAAAGGCCGTGGAACTGTTGCTGGAACTGGAACAGTTTGCCCCGGTGATATGGGAACCGGCCTGTGGGGAAGGTCATATTTCCAAGGTGCTTCAGGCCCACGGCTATGAAGTCATTTCCACAGATTTGATTTACCGTGGGTTTGGTGATCCTGAACCGCTGGACTTCCTGACTGAAACCCTTGAAGGATTTGAAGGGGATATAATCACAAATCCGCCTTATTCAATGGGCCTTGAATTTGTTCAGAAGGCGCTTGAAAGTGTCAGGCCCGGTGGGAAAGTGGCTATGTTCCTGAAGGTTCAGTTTTTGGAGGGACAGAAGCGGGGGCTATTCTTCAGGAGTACCCCCCCCCCCCGAACAGTTTATATTTCCCGTTCCCGGCTGGCCTGTTATAAGAACGGGGATATGAGCAAAACAGATAGCGCCATAGCCTATGCGTGGTATGTATGGGAAAAAGGCTTCACCGGTGATCCGGTGATCAAATGGTTTAACTGAAAGGATGATCTGTATGGAAATCAAAGACAGCGGTGAACGCACCCAGTTTGAAACCGGTGCTGTTCGGGATATGCACAGCGGCAAGGGCCGTATGGACTTGCTTCCTTGGGAAGCCATTGTGGAAGTTTCCAAACACTGTGAGGAAGGGGCGCTGAAGTATGGTGAACGGAATTGTGAAAAGGGTATCCCCATTCACAGCCTGATTGATTCGGCTTTCCGCCACCTTGCCAAGTACATGATGGGTATGAAGGATGAACCCCACCTTCGGGCGGCGGCTTGGAATATCCTGTTTGCCCTTTACATGGAAATCAAACACCCGGAACTTCAGGACATACCAACCCGGATCAGCAAAAAAGAAAATCCACCGGTTCCAAAGCTGAAACGGAATTTGGAACCTTGCCGCCGTTGCCAGCACCGTGACAAGTTCGGGGATGAACCCCCTTGTGATGAATGTGTTCATAAAAACAATGGGGTTGAAGATAGATTTTACCCCTTTGACTGTATGGAGGATGAAGAAAAATGAAAATTATTAAACCTGATGTGGAATTCATCACCCCTATTGACGGGGCTACCATTCTGAAGCGGCTGGAACAGTGTGGGCGTGTGTGCTATAAGTCAGAAGCCAAGATCACGGACACCAGCGCCCCGGCATTCGTGGCCGGTATCATCAAGCGGGGCCATGAAGCTGTTCTGGAACACTGTTCCTTCACGGTGAAGTTTATCTGTGATCGTGGGGTTTCCCATGAGATTGTTCGCCACCGGCTGGCCGCATACTGTCAGGAATCCACCCGCTACTGCAATTACAGCAAGGATGGGTTTGGGAATGAAATCACGGTGATTGAACCTTGCTTCTTCCACGATCAACATTCGGATCAGGATTGGGAGAACTACCAGAAGTGGGAAGCGGCTATGGCCGATGCTGAAGCGTGGTATATGGAACTTCTTCAGAATGGAGCCACCCCGCAGGAAGCCCGTTCTGTTCTTCCCAACAGCCTGAAAACTGAAGTGGTTATGACCGCTGACATTCGGGAGTGGCGGCATTTCCTGAAGTTGCGGTGTTCTCCCGCCGCACACCCGCAGATGCGGGAAGTGGCCCTGATCCTGTTGGAAAAGGTTCATGCCCTTATTCCGGTTTGCTTTGATGATATTTGGGAGGAATACCATGAACAGGGCTGAACGGCGAAAGGCCGCCAAAGCTGGCCTTCCGGTAAAGAAGGAACCGGTGGTAAATATCAAAGCCGCCGATGTTCAGAAGATGAAACAGGACGCTTCCAAGGAAGCCGCTGACAAAGCTTTTCTGTTGATGTTGGGGTTGCCGGTAATGGTGCTTCATGACAAATTCGGATTTGGCCCGGTTCGCTGTGAACGCTTCACCGATGCTGTTCTTGATCTGTATGACAGCTTTGAAAAAGGGTATGTGACCCTTGACGATATTCACGGAGCCTTGAAAGAGGAATGCGGCATTACCATTGAAAGGAAGTGAAGCCAATGCCTAAACCTTGGGAAAATGCTGAAGGCTATAATGATCCCACAGCCTATCACGGCACAAAGAACATCATTCGGGAAGAAGATGAACAGCAGAAGCGGGTTAACACCCTGATCTTCGTCCTGAAGTACATCATCCGTTTGGCTGGCTTTGAACTGTTGAACAGAATTGAAATTCGTGAACGCAAGAGCGGGAGGGAATACCGATGATAGAACTTGATACCATATTCAATCAGGATTGTTTGATGGGCCTGAAGGCTTTGCCTGACAAATCCATTGATTTGATTCTAACTGATCCGCCCTATGGTAAAAAAGCCGACAAAGGAACCAATGGCTTTGGAGCCGCTAAAAATCGCCGGTATACTGGTGGTTGGGATAAGGAAGCCCCCCCCCCCAAGAGGTGTTCAATGAAATGTTCAGAGTTGCAAAAAATCTGATCATTTTCGGTGGGAATTACTTTGGGAATGTGCTTCCGCCTTCAAACTGCTGGATATTTTGGGACAAGAAAGGTGATATTGCCTTTCAAAACCCGTTTGCTGATGGGGAATTGATTTACACAACATTCAAGAAGCCTGTGAAAAAGATTGTATTCCGTCAGCAAGGGTTCATCACGGATAGTAAGGATAAGAGATACCACCCGACGCAGAAGCCAACGGAATTGGTTCAAACCCTAATTGAAATGTTCAGTGAACCGGGACAGGTGATTTGTGATCCGTTTCTTGGGAGCGGAACAACGGCCATAGCCGCTGTGAAAGCTGGAAGGCATTACATAGGCTATGAGATCGACCCCGGATATTTTCAAATTTGCTGTGATAGACTGGATGAATTGGAAGATGGGTTTCCCCCAAAACCCTAAAACAGTTGTTGGGGTGGTGGGTGGAACGGATGCGGAACAGATGTTTTTGATATATCTGTGACGCTGGAAACCCTTGAAAACAGCGGGATTTCTTAATTATAGAACAGATGGAACAGATGTTATATTTCTTAAATATAAAATATAAAAAAATATATAAAGAAGTATAACTATATAAGAGAATGCAAAAGTATCTGTTCTATCTGTTCTATTCTCTGAAAATGCTGATAAATCAAGGGTTTTCCAATCCACCTGAACAGAACAGATGTGCAGAAAGGATGTGTTACATAGTGACTGACAAAGAACTTTCCCAACGGGCCAAAGATTATTTTGCCCAAATCAGAAAAACAGATCGCTTGATCAAGCGGCTGACAGATACAGTGTTCACCTTGCGTTCCAGCTTGACTTCCCAAAGCTATGAACTGAACCCTGATAAGGTACAGACTTCAGGCCCGAAAAACACCCTTGAAGAAACGGTTGCCAAGATCGTTGACCTTGAAGCCGATATTAACCGGCGCATTGATGAACTTGTTGATATGAAACAGGAAGCCTTTACTATGATCAACCGGATTCCTGATCTTGATCAGCAAAATATTCTGATCGGGCGCTATATCCAGTTGAAAAAGTGGGAAGATATTGCCCTTGAACTTAACTTTTCAATTCAATGGGTGTATGAACTTCACGGGAAAGGTTTGCTTGCTTTCTCCCAAGCGAACAGCGAATTTTTCAGGAACAGAGAAAAACAGAGTGCCACCGCTTGAAAACAGAGTTTATTCTATGAGATAATCTATTTATGAAATTGCGCCTACGGGAAACCGGGGCGCTTTTCTTATACCTGACAGAAAGGCGGTGAATACCTTGACCCCAAGACAGCAGAAGTTTTGTGATGAATACCTGATCAGCGGTAATGCCACGGATGCGGCAATCAAGGCCGGGTATTCCCGCAAGACCGCAAAGCAGACAGGAAGCGAAAACCTTGCAAAACCTGACCTTCGTGCTTATATTGATGAACAGCTTGCCAAAATCCATTCCGCCAAGATCGCTGACGCTGAAGAAGTGATGAAATATCTTACTTCCGTTATGCGTGGTGAGCATACAGAACAGGTTTTGAAGCTGGTTGGTGAAGGCGTTCAGACCGTCACGGATATTGATGTTTCTGCAAAAGAACGCCTGAAGGCCGCTGAATTGATCGGCAAGCGTTATGGTCTGTTCACTGATAAAGTTGGGCTTGAAGGCGCTGTGCCGGTGATCATTACGGGGGATGATCAGCTTGAAGATTGACCCCAAGGCAAAGGTGATCCGCCTTCCTGAAGTGGTGGGCAAAGGTTACGCCACCTTCTGGAACTTCAAAGGCCGTTACCGGGTGTGCAAGGGTTCCCGTGCTTCCAAGAAATCCAAAACCACGGCCCTGAACATCATCAAGCGAATGATGGAATACCCGGAAGCCAACACCCTTGTTGTTCGTAAGGTGTTCAGAACCTTGAAAGATTCCTGTTTTACTGAACTGAAATGGGCAATCAACCGGCTTGGGGTTCAGGCATATTGGGAGATCAAGGAAAGCCCCCTTGAAATGACCTATAAGCCAACCGGCCAAAAAATCTATTTCCGGGGCCTTGATGATCCCCTGAAGGTTACTTCCATCACCGTTGAAATTGGTTATCTGTGCTGGTGCTGGATTGAAGAAGCATACGAAATCATGAATGAATCTGATTTTGATATGCTTGATGAATCCATCCGTGGTGCTATTCCACCGGAAACCGGCCTGTTCAAGCAAATCACGCTGACCTTCAACCCGTGGAATGAAAAACACTGGATCAGGAAGCGATTCTTCGGTGAGATCACCGGCAAGGATGCCCAAGGGAATCCCACATACAAATTCCATGATAGTTGGACTTCCCCGGATGGTCAGATTTTCGCCACAACCACCAATTACCTGTGTAATGAATGGCTGGATGCGTCTGACCTGAAGGTTTTTGAAAACATGAAGGAAAACAACCCCCGGCGCTACAAAGTGGCTGGCCTTGGGGGTTGGGGCATTGTGGATGGCCTGATTTATGAGAAATGGCGAGAAGAAGCCTTTGACATTCAGGCTATTTCCAAGAAGCCCGATGTGAAAAGCTATTTTGGACTTGACTTTGGTTATACCAATGACCCCACGGCCTTGTTCTGTGGGCTGGTGAGCCAAAAGGAAAGAACCATTTGGGTTTTTGATGAACTGTATGAAAAGGCCCTGACCAACCGGGCAATCTGTGAACGGGTAACCGCAATGGGTTACGCCAAGGAACGGATCAAGGCCGATTGTGCAGAGCCGAAAAGCATTGATGAATTGCGGGAAGCTGGCCTGTACCATGTAAGAGCCGCCCGGAAGGGCAAGGACAGCGTGAACAATGGCATTCAGTATATTCAGGATTACACGATCATCATTCACCCCCGGTGTGTGAATTTCATCACTGAAATTTCAAACTACACTTGGGATGAAGATAAATTTGGGGCCAAGATCAATGTTCCCATTGATGATTTTAACCACCTGATGGATGCCATGCGCTATGCGCTGGAAGATGTTCTGGTTGGCCCTGCTTTCAGCTTTGATTAACACATTAGTAACAAAAGGCCCTGAAAACCGTGTGTTTTCGGGTTTCTGCTTTTATTGAGCAATAGAAAGGGGCGTTTCCAATGAAGAAAATGCTTCGTGTGGTTTCGGTGTTGGGAACGCCATACACGATTTTTGAAGGAACCACCATTGACTTTCCTGATCTGTCTGATTGTGATGGGTATTGTGATACTACCATCAAAAGGATTGTGGTTTCTGATATGTCGGAAGCTGAAGGAAGGCCCGGAGCCAAGGCGGATTTGAACCACTATAAACGGAAGGTGATCCGCCATGAACTGATTCACGCAATTTTGTTTGAATCTGGCCTGTCAAACAATTCTTGGGCCGAAAATGAAGAACTGGTGGATTGGATAGCCATTCAGTTTCCAAAGCTGGAAGCCTTGTTTCAGCAAGCCGGGTGTAATGAACTTTTGAAGGAAGGTGCTTGATCTTGATGCCTATTTATACTGAAACAGACCGGATCAACCGCCTGATCCTTCAGGGCGGACGAACCGGCATGACGGAACTTCAGTTTTTCGCCGCTGAAATCAAAGAATGGAAAGACAGCCCCCGCCGAAAGGATCAGCTTACCGGTGATCTGTACTATGTCGGGAAGCATGACATTCTTCACCGCCAAAGAACCATCATTGGGGCTGATGGAAAACTTCAGGTTGTTCAGAATCTTCCGAACAACCGGATTGTGAATAATCAATATGCCTTGATGGTGGATCAGAAAACCAACTATCTTGTGGGCAAGCCATTCACCATGAACTGTGAAAACAAAACCTATGTGGATTTGCTTTCCAAAGTGTTCAACCGGAGTTTTCAGCGCCTTTTGAAGTATGTGTGTGAAGATTCTCTAAATGGTGGTATTGGATGGCTGTACCCCTATTATGACGATAAGGGGCGGTTGGCGTTCAAACATTATCCCGCCTATGACATTCTTCCTTTTTGGAAGGATGATGATCACACAATCCTTGATTGTGCGATTCGGTTGTACCCCCAAGAGGTTTGGAACGGGTATCAGAAAGAAATTGTTGAAAAGGTTGAAATCTTCAAATCTGATGGCCTTTGGCGTTACATCTATCAAAATGATATGTTGACCCCGGATGTGGATGCCGGGGAACATGAAAACTATTTTGCTGTGGTGGATGGTGAAGGTTCAGTTGAAGAATACAACTGGACTGAAATTCCCCTGATCCCGTTCAAGTACAACAAGCAGGAACTTCCCCTGATCAATCGGGTAAAGACCCTTCAGGACGGAATCAACACCATGCTTTCCGACTTTGAAAACAATATGCAAGAGGATGCACGGAACACCATTCTGATTCTGAAGAACTATGACGGTCAGGATTTGGGCGAATTCCGCCGCAACCTTTCCACATTCGGGGCCGTGAAAGTGCGTGATGATGGCGGGGTTTCAACCCTTCAGGTTGAAATCAACGCTGAAAATTATAAAAGCGTTCTGGATTTGCTGAAAAAATCCCTGATTGAAAACGCCCGTGGCTATGATGCCAAAGACGATCGCCTTTCCGGGAATCCAAACCAGATGAACATTCAATCCATGTATTCTGACATTGATTTGGATGCAAATGGTATGGAAACGGAATTTCAGGCCGCTTTTGAACAGTTGCTTTGGTTCATCAATCAGGATTTCAGCAACCGTGGCTTGGGTGACTTTGAAAATGAAGAAATCCAGATCATTTTTGACCGGGATATTCTGATCAATGAATCTGAAGCCATTGAAAACTGTTCCAAATCTGTTGGTATTCTGTCTGATGAAACGATTGTGGAACAGCACCCGTGGACAAAGGATGTTGAAATGGAATTGGCCCGGTTGAAGAAGGAAAAGGAAGAAGCCATGGAACAGGCCCAAGAATATTCCGGGGCTTTCAGAACCGGGGCAAATCAGAATAAGGAAACGGGCGGGGATGAATAAGCCCCGCCCTTCCTATATGCCGGGGCAATAACGGGGCGGGCCGGGGTTCACCTCCTTACCCGGTCAAGGGTGCAATTCCCTTCCCCGGCACCTTTTATGGCGTGTTGGTCAAGTGGTTAAGACACCGCCCTTTCACGGCGGTAACATGGGTTCGACCCCCGTACACGCCACCATTTGCCGGGTTGGTGAAACAGGCAGACACAGCGGGTTCAAAACCCGCCGCCTTCAAAAGCGTATGGGTTCAAATCCCATACCCGGCACCACTATTCAGGAAAGGGGGGATCAGCCCACCATGAAAAATGCTGACTATTGGCGGGGCCGGTTCTCCATCTTGGAAGAAAGCGCCCATCAGGAAGCAGATCAGTACATTCAGAGCCTTGAAGAAATGTTCATGGATGCCCAACGGACTGTTCAAGCTGATATTGAACGCTGGTATGGGCGCTTTGCTTCCAATAACGGGATCAGCCTGACGGAAGCCCGGAAGATGCTGACCACCGGACAGCTTGAAGAATTTCGCTGGGCGGTTGATCAGTATATCAAGATCGGGCAACAGGCCAATCTTTCCGCTGAATGGCTGAAGAAGCTGGAAAATGCTTCTGCAAAATTCCATGTTTCCCGGCTGGAAGCCATTCAGACGCAGATTCAACAGCAGATTGAACTTCTGTATGGAAATCAGCTTGACGGGCTGGATTCTCTGTTGAAGAAGATCGCCGGTAATGGCTACACCCAAAGCGCCTTTGCCATTCAAAAGGGCATTGGCCTTGGATGGGATATAACCGCCCTGAATCAGAAGAAACTTGAAACTTTACTTTCAAAACCTTGGACAACGGACGGAAGAACCTTCAGTGATCGCATTTGGAGCAAGAAAAAGGAACTGGTGGGAAGCGTCCAAAAGGAACTGACACAGGGCCTTTTGCGTGGGGACAGCCCACAGAAGATCACGGATGCCATTAAGAACCGGTTCAATGTGTCCCGCTATCAGGCGGGGCGGCTGGTTCATACTGAAACCACCTATTTCAACGCCATTTCCACAAAGCAAGCCTATCAGGATTTGGGGGTTGAAAAAATTGAAATCTTGGAAACGCTGGATTCCCACACTTGCGAGATTTGCCAACCCCTTGATGGAACGGTGATCCCGCTGGCCCAATATGAACCCGGCGTAACTGTACCCCCGTTCCACCCAAATTGCCGGGGAACTACTTGCCCCCATTTTGCAGATATGGACGGCGAAAGAGCCGCCCGGAATGCTGAAGGGAAAGTTTACTATGTCCCGGCCAATATGACATATACCCAATGGAAAAAGGCTTTTGTGGACGGTGGTTCCAAAGATGGTTTGACGGTTGCCACTGTTGCTGGTGTTCTGAAACGGGTTCGGGATTATGAAAGCGAATTCGGAAAGAAATTTGGAAAAGATCATTATGATCAAATCAGGGATCGTGTAGATGCTTGTGAAAATCCGAACCTTCAGAAAGTGTGGGACGCTTATGAAGGCAAGATCAAGGTTGCTGATCCGCATTACAACGGCGGCGCATACTGTTCCGGGAACAATATCTATGTTGGTATTAACAAAGATGCCAAGGGACGGAAATATTTTTCCCCGTATTCTACCACCTTCCATGAAAGCGGTCACGCCATTGATGGACTTGCGGCCCAGCTTGGAAGCCCGAATGGGCAATGGCATTTTTCTTCCACCTATAAAGATGGACTTTTCCCCAAGACTATCAAAGAAGAAGTTGATGATTGGGTAAAATCCATTCTGTCTGATATGAAGGCCCATAAGAGCGATTTTCAGTATTGGGTGGATAAAGGGTGGATCACACAAGGTTGGGCGGATTATTACGCTTCCCAAGCCAACTTCAAACCCCTAAAATCTATGGCCTTCCAAGCTGTGAAACAAGAGATTCAAGGGTTGGAGCCATTGCAGATGTGTGATATTTCTGATATATTGGAAGGTGCCACCCGTGGAAAAATCCAATGTGGTGTTGGACACGGGGGCGGTTCCTACTGGACAAACCGGGCTTACAACGGTATTGATTGGGGCCTTGGAACAGAAGCATTTGCAGAAATGACTTCGGCAACTATGACTTGCCCGGAGAGTTTGGAAACAATCAAGAAATATCTTCCGAAATCTTATGCGCTGTATGAAGAAATGCTTGAAGTGATCGCCAATCAAATCTGAAGGGGGTGTTTTCGTGCCTGAACTGATTGAACAATACGCTAAAAAATTCAATGAGAACTTCCCGTTGTTCGCCCTAATGGGAATGGATGATGAAGAAGTTGAAGCTATTATTCAGGAATGTTTGGATAAGGGAACCCCTTACCGGCCACCTGATTTGGGAGAAAAAGACTTATATTGATGATTGAACCACCCCGGTTTTGGCCGGTGGTGGTTTTTTCATACCATTTTCGCCGTTTCCCGGTGGTGGGCGGTAAACAGAACCGGGGAAATCGTGGTTCCTAACCCACGGTAAAAAAGGATTGCAGAAAGGATGAACACGCATGACGAAAGAAAAGCTGATGGAATGGGGCCTGACTGAAGAACAGGCCAACAAGGTAATGGAGGGCCTGAACGGTTCCTTTGTTACCAAAGCCCGCTTCAATGAGATCAACACTGAATTGAGCGCCGCCAAGAAAACCATTGGTGAACGGGATGCCCAGCTTGAAGCATTGAAAAAGGCTTCCGGTGACACCAAAGCCCTTCAGGATCAAATCACCCAGCTTCAGGCCGACAACAAGAAGAAGGATGATGATCATGCCGCCGAACTGAAGAATCTGAAAATCAGCAATGCGGTTGAACTGGCCCTGACCGGCGCAAAGGCCAAAAACAACACCGCTGTTAAGGCGCTGTTGGTTGATTTCATCGGTAAGGCTGAATTGGCGGAGGATGGAACTGTCAAGGGCCTTGATGATGAAATCAAGAAGTTGGTGGAAGGCAAGGACACGGCTTTTCTGTTCGATAAGACCGGCACCAAATTCAAGGGTGCCAAATCCGCTGAAAAGGGTGATGGCGCTGAAGGCGGCATGACCCTTGAAAAGCTGAAGGCCATGAACCCCTTGGATCGCTACAACTATTCCGTCAACCATCCTGACGAATACAAAGAACTTTATGGAGGTAATGAGTAATGGCAAACACTGTCTATGATAACTTTTTCCTGTCCAATGAAATTGAAGATCAGTACCAGAGCCACCTTGATCTTCAGCAGTTTTGCACCGTGGACAACAACCTGACCGGCGTTGCTGGCATGGTTCGCAAGATTCACAAGTACAAGGCCACCGATGGCACCGAGAAACTGACGATGGGCAACGGCAACACCAAGACCATTGAAGCCGGTTACACCGAGAAGGAATACCGGATTCAGATGGCACAGAACCGTTTCCAGTATTATGACGAGGAAGCCATGACCGATCCTATGGTGATCACCACCGGCACCCGTCACGCTGGTACGGATATGTTCAACACCGTGAACGCTGACATTTTCAGCGCTTTCAACGAGGCCACCATGACCATTGTGACCACCGCCCTTGGCTTTGATGCCTTTGTGGATGGTGCGGCCATGCTGAATCTGGAAAACCTTGAAGGTGTGACCATCTTCGGCTTCGTCAACCCCGCTGATATGGCGAAACTTCGCAAGGCCCTGAAGGACGATCTGAAGTATGTGGAAGCATACGCCAAGCAGGGCTATGTTGGCACCGTGGGTGGTATCAACATCTACACCAAGAAGAACGCCGAAACCGGCAAAGTGGTCATTGCCACCAAGGAAGCTGTTACCCTGTTCAACAAGAAGGGTACGGAAGTGGAACAGGAGCGTGAAGGCAACATCCGCCGTAACACGGTTTATTCCCGCAAGTATTACCTTGCGGCCATGACCAATGAAGCCAAGGCGGTTAAGATCATCGTGGGTTCTGCCAAGACCACCGCTGATGAAACTGTTCAGAGTAAGAAGGTTTATTACAAGCCTTCCGGCATTGGCTATGTGGTTGGAACCCCCAAGACCAACCCCAAAACTGAAGGCTTCTACGAGATTACGGCGGCGTAAGGAAGGCGGTGACCCCCGTTGCGTGATGATGTTGTTGCAATGCTTACGGCCCTTGGCGTGACGGGGGCCGATACTGATCCGCTGTTGGATATTTTCTTGATGAATGTTCAACAGCGGATCATGAACAAAATTAACTGTTCCGCTATCCCGGAAGGGCTGGAAGGTGTGGCCGTTTATATGGCCGTGGGTGAATACCTGAATGCAAAAAAGGCTACGGGGCAACTTACAGGGTTTGATCTGGATGCGGCAATCAAGCAAATTCAGGAAGGTGACACCAATACTGTGTTTGCGCTTGGAGAAGGGAGCCTGACACCGGAACAGAGGTTGAATGTGCTGATTGATTATCTGATCAATGGCCGTTCTGATGAACTGTACCGGTTCAGGAAAATGGTATGGTGAACGCCCAGCGCAAGGCCCTTGAACGGCTTTGGAAGGATCGCTGTACCGTCTATCACCGGGTAAAGGTGACAGACCCCAAAACCAAACTTACTGATTTTGATGAAAAGCCGCTTCTTCAGGATCAGCCCTGTAAACTGTCTTTTGAAACCTTAAATTCAACTGATGGTGATCATGTTGCCACGGTTGCCCAATCCGTGAAGCTGTTCATTTCCCCTGATGTTGAAATCCCCGCTGGTTGCAAAATCGTTGTGACCCGTTTCAATGATTTGGAACGAACCTTCACCTATTCCAGAAGCGGTGAACCGGGGATTTTCACCAACCATCAAGAAATCATGTTGGAGCCTTTCAAGGGGTACGCCTGATGGCCCGGTGGGGAAAATGTGATTTCAGAGAACTTGAACAGTTGAACAAACGCCTTGAACAGCTTTCTTCCGTGGATTTTGATGCTTTTTGCCGAAAAATGTCCAATGAGATTGCCGCAAGGCTTTTGGCAAAGGTAAAGAAAAGAACGCCTGTTGGGGTGGTTCCGGGATATGCCACCGATGAAGCAAAGGAAGAATATTGGTCAGGATATGAGGGCGGCACCCTTCGGGACGCTTGGACAATCCTTCCTGTTGAAAAACAGGGTGATCAATACATTGTAACGGTGGTGAATAACACCGAATACGCTTCCTATGTGGAATATGGGCACCGGCAAACACCGGGCCGATATGTCCCGGCCTTGGGTAAGAGCCTGAAGGCAAGTTGGGTGAAAGGGCGTTTCATGCTGACCATTTCCACCCAAGAACTTGAAACCCAAGCCCCCGCATTGTTGCAACAGAAATTGTACCTGTTTTTAAAGGAAGTGTTTTAATGCTGAATGAAATTATCAAAGGAATTTCAATGGCGCTGAACACCGCCTTTGGGGATGGATATGAAATCTATCAAAATGATGTGGAACAGGACTTGAAAGAAGGCTGTTTCTTCATTCAGGTTTTGAAACCCGAACTTTCCCCGTTGTTGGGGCGGCGTTCTATGAAACGGAACCCGTTTGATGTTCTGTATTTTCCAAAGGCCCCCGGAAATAATGCTGAAATGTTCACCGTTGCGGAAACGCTGATGGAGTGTTTGACCCTGATCAGCCTTCCCAACGGTGATCTTTTGCATGGAACCGGTATGAATTATGAAGTGGTGGATGGGGTTCTTCATTTCATGGTGAACTTCAACTTGCCGCTGATTCGGCCCTATGATGAAACCTATATGGAAACCTTGGAAAGCGATGTTGGAACGGTGGGAGGGGGTTAAAAATGGCTACCAGCACCAAAACGAAAAAGCCCAAGGCAACAGAAGCGGCCCCGCCCGTTTCCAAGGCCCCGGCTTTTCCCAAGGAAAGAATTTTGACTTTCCAGAGATACGCCAAACGGCGTGATCTTCTGTCCACCTTGCTGAAGGATGGGCAGGAATACACCCATGATCAGGTTCAAAGCCTGATTGAAAACTTTATGAAAGGCAAGGTGAAGTAATATGGCCCTTGGCGGCGGTACTTTTCTGACGCAGAATAAAATTCTGCCCGGTGCTTACATCAACTTCATTTCCGTTGCGAATGCAAGCGCCACCCTGTCTGATCGTGGCATTGCTACGATCCCCCTTGACATGAATTGGGGGCCTGAAAATCAGGTTATGACCGTGGAACTGGCTGATTTCCTGAAGAACAGTCAGAAGATTTTCGGTTATGCCTATACTGCGGATGAACTGAAGCCCATGCGTGAGATTTTCAAACACGCAAAGACGGTGTATTTCTTCCGCCTGAACGCTTCCGGTGTGAAAGCGGCCAACACCTTCTGTACGGCCAAATACCCCGGAACCCGTGGTAACAGCTTGCGGACTGTGATCACGGAAAATGAGAATAGCACCAATGAAGCCAAACTGTATGATGTGGCAACCTACCTTGACACGGTTCAGGTTGACCTTCAGACCGGTGTTGCTTCTCTGGCCGATCTGAAGCCCAATGATTATGTGGACTGGATCACCGGCGCAAGCATTTCCCTTACGGCTTCCCTTCCTCTGAAGAACGGCACCAATGGCACCGTTGAGGATGCGGCCTATCAGACCTATCTTGACAAGATGGAAGCCTATAACTTCAACGCTATGGGTTGCCCGTCCAACAACCCCACTATTTCCGCCCTGTTCGCCGCTTTCTGTGAGCGTATGCGGGATGATGTGGGTAAGAAGTTTCAGGTGGTTTGCTTCCGCAATCTGGCCGATTATGAAGGCGTGGTGAGCGTCAAGAACACCATTGCCGGTGAAACCGATGATCCCGCCCTGATTCCTTGGGTTACCGGCGTGATTGCTGGAACCGCTGTGAACAAGAGCGCAACCAACATGGATTATGATGGTGAATATGCCATTGATACCGATTACACCCAGACCGAACTGGAAAACGGTATCAAGGAAGGTTCCTTCATGTTCCATCAGGTGGATGAAAAGGTTGTTGTTCTGGAGGACATCAACACTTTCATTTCCGTTACGGATGTGAAATCCAGCGACTTTTCCAGCAACCAGACCATCCGGGTTTTGGATCAGATCGCCAATGACATTGCGGTTTTGTTCGGTAAGAAGTACATCGGCAAGGTTCCCAATGATGCTTCTGGCCGGGTGAGCCTGTGGAACGATATTGTGAAGCACCACACCGAACTTCAGAATATTCGGGCCATTGAGAATTTCAGCGGCGATAATGTGACCGTGGCGCAGGGCGATACCAAAAAGGCGGTTGTGGTGACGGACTATGTTACCCCCGTCAACGCTATGGCACAGCTTTACATGACTGTCTATGTGCAGTAAGAAAGGGGTGTAAATCGGTATGAATACGGTAATGAGTGCGAAAGATACCGTTTCCGCTTCTCTTGCGGAATGCTTTGTGACCATCGGTGATCGCCGCTTGAACTTCATGCAGGCAATCAACCTTGAAGCCAAGTTTGAGAAGAACAAAACGGAAGTGCCTATTTTGGGCAAGACCGGCAAAGGCAATAAGGCCACCGGCTGGAAGGGTACGGGTTCCGCCACCTTCCACTACAACACTTCCATCTTCCGGGAAATGCTGAAGCAGTACAAGGACACCGGCGAGGATGTTTACTTTGACATTCAGGTGACCAATGAAGATCCCACTTCTTCTGTTGGCCGTCAGACGGTGATCCTGAAGGATTGCAATGTGGATGGTGGTATCCTTGCCAAGTTTGACGCTGATGCGGAATACTTGGATGAAGATATGGATTTCACCTTTGAAGATTTCGATATGCCCGAAACCTTCGCCATGCTTGCCGGGATGGAGTAAGACCGCTACCCCGGCCCTGATTTGGGGCCGGGGTTTTCTTTTTACAAAAAATAGGAGGAACTTTTATGAATCTGTCTGCTTTTCTGGCTGAAAATGCCATTGCCGTTGAGAATGTGAAATTTGCCGCTTCCAAGCGGTTCATGGGCGAGGACAACAAGCCCATTCTGTGGGAGATCAAGACTATTACAGGCACCGAGGATGAAGCCCTTCGGAAAGCGTGTGCCAAGCGGGTTCCTATCCCCGGCAAGAAGAACCAGTATCAGAAGGAAACTGACTATGATCAGTACCTTGGCAAACTGGCCGTTGCCTGTACGGTTTTCCCCGATCTGAACAACAAGGAACTTCAGGACAGCTATCATGTTATGGGCGCTGAAGCCCTTCTGAAAACCATGCTGACCCCCGGCGAATATGCCGATTATGTGCAGAAGGTTCAGGAGGTTTGCGGCTTTGATACCACCCTTCAGGACGAGGTGGACGAGGCAAAAAACTAATCAATGAAGGTGATGGTGAAGCGAATATTGCTTACTATTGCCTTCATGAACTGCATTTGATCCCTTCCGCTTTTCTTGCTTTACCCCGGAAAGAAAGAGCCTTCATTATTGCGGCTATTGAAATCCGGGTTGAAAAGGAAAAGAAAAAGCAGAAGGAAATTGAACGAAAACAGCGCCGGGGGAAGTGATTTCCCCGGCATTCCCTTTGGAAAGGTGGTGATCCCTATTGGCAACGATCCGCACGGCTATTGCCCTGTATGATGGTGTGACTTCCCCGCTTCACAGTATGCAGAAGGCCATGAATATTGTGCTGAACAGCTTTGAAGCCATGCAAAGGGCTTCCAGCAATGCGGTTGATGTTTCGGCAATTCAGGAAGCCCGTGATGAATTGGCAAGAGCGGAAACCGCTTTTGATTCTATCGAACAGAGTATCAGGGATGCCGATAACCAACAGCAGAAATTCAATGGTTCTATCAGGGCCGGTTCTTCCGCCGCCGATGGCCTTTGGAACAAGCTGAAGGGAATTGCGGCCACCGTGGGTGGTATTGCTGGACTGAATAAGGTGCTTGGGGTTTCTGACCAGCTTACAAGCACCAATGCCCGGTTGAACAATGCCATGGTGAATTTTGATGATGGCGGGAGCCTTGAAGAACTGCAAGCAAAGGTAATGGCTTCGGCACAGCGTTCCCGTTCTTATTACATGGACACCGCCGCCGCTGTTGCCAAGTTGGGCATGAACGCCAAGGACGCCTTTGGGAACATGGATGAAGTGATCATGTTTTCCGAACTGGTCAATAAATCCTTCGTGAATGGTGGAGCAAGCGCCCAAGAACAGGCGGCTTCCATGCTTCAGCTTACACAGGCCATGGCTTCCGGTGTTCTTCGTGGTGAGGAATTGAACAGCATTTTTGAAAATGCCCCCGGCATTATTCAAAATATTGCTGATTATCTGGATGTTCCCATTGGTCAGATCAGAACAATGGCTTCTGAAGGGCAGATCAGCGCCGATATTGTCAAGAACGCCATGTTTGCGGCGGCTGATGATATTGAAGAAAAATTCAATAGTATGCCCAAGACTTGGGGCCAAATCTGGACTTCCATGAAGAATAAGGCCCTTTCCATCTTCGCCCCGATCCTGAACAAGCTGAACCAGATCGCCAACAGCACCAAGTTTGAAACCGTGACCAATGGTGTTATCAATGGCCTTGCCGCCATTGCTTCTGTTGCCACATGGGTTCTTGATCTGCTGATCAACGGCGCTTCTTGGGTTGTTGATAATTGGAGTTGGATTTCTCCAATCGTTTTGGGTGTGGCTGGCGCTTATGTGGTTCTTCACGGAGCCATGATCGCCTATAACACCATTCAGGCCATTACAAACGGCCTTGCCGCAATTTCCGCCGCCCGATCTGCTATTAAGGCCGGTGCCACCCTTGCGGAAGCGGCGGCAACCACCACGGCCACCGGCGCACAGGTGGGGTTGAATGCCGCTTTGCTGGCCTGTCCCATTACTTGGATCATCATCGGTATCATTGCGCTGATCGCCCTGTTCTATGCGGCTGTGGCGGCGGTGAACAAGTTTGCTGGAACCAGTGTTTCCGCCACCGGCATTATCTGCGGGGTGTTTATGGCGGCGCTGGCCTTTATCGGCAACATCTTCATTGCCCTGTGGAATGTGGCCGCTGAAGTGTTTGTTCTGATCTATAACCTTGTGGCTACGGTTGCCAACTTCATTGGAACAGTATTCAATGATCCTGTGGCGGCTGTGGTTCATCTGTTCTTTGATTTGGCTGATACGGTGCTTGGGGTGCTTCAAGCGCTTGCTTCTGCCATTGACGCTATCTTTGGTTCCAACCTTTCCGGGGCGGTTCAGGGATGGCGTGATTCCCTTGGCGGTTGGGTTGATGAAACCTTTGGCAAGGGAACGGAAGTAATGGCGAAAATGAACGCTGATGATCTGAAGCTGGATCGGTTTGAATACGGGGCCGCTTTTGATCTTGGGTACAACTTTGGTGAAGGCATTGATAACAAGGTTTCTGGCCTGTTTGATGGTTCCCTGATGGATCCCATGGGAGCCTTTGACCTTGGCAACACCCTTGATGGTATCTATGGCAACACCGGCGATACGGCCAACAATACAGCGGCCACCGCTGATGCTTTGGATATTACGGAAGAAGATTTGTCTTATTTGCGTGATATTGCAGAGCGTGAAGCAATTAACCGGTTCACCACCGCTGAAATCAAGGTTGAACAAAACAACACCAATTACATTGACAAGGAAACCGATCTGGATGGGATCATGGATGCTTGGGCCAATGACTTTGCTGAAAAGCTGGATGTTTCTGAAGAAGGGGTGCATGAGTAATGGCATACAAAATGTATCTTGCGGGTGTGCTTATGCCCATCACCCCTTCCAAGGTGACGGTGAAGATCAATAACCAGAACAAAACCATGACCCTGATCAACGGGGAAGAAATCAACATTTTGAAGGCCGCTGGCCTTTCTGATGTGTCCTTTGAACTGTTGCTTCCCCAAGTTTCCTATCCGTTCACCAACGGCGGCGCACAATCCGCCAACTATTATCTTTCCTTGTTTGAACGGCTAAAAACCAGCAAGACCCCGTTTCAATGGATTCTGAACCGGCAAAGACCACGGGGCGGAATGTTTTTCTATACCAACATGACAGTTGGAATGGAAAACTATGAAATTGTGGATGATGCCGGGGCCGGGTTTGATGTGAAAGTGAAAGTAAGCCTGAAGCAATATCGGGCATACGGAACCAAAACCGTTACCATCAAACCCGCCGCCACTACAACCGAAACCCCCAAGGCTACGGTTCAGGCGGCACCCCGGCCCACAACCACGGCCCCGAAAACAACCACCTATACCGTGAAATCTGGTGATTGTCTTTGGAATATTGCCAAGAAATATCTTGGGGACGGTTCCCGATACACTGAAATCTATAATCTGAACAAGGATAAGATCAAAAACCCGAACCTGATTTATGCCGGTCAGGTTCTTACTTTGCCTTCCTGAAAGGGGTGATCCCGTTGGCTGTTGAACTTTTCATTCAGCATAATAATACAATTCAATACCCGGTTGTTGAAGAAGGGGCAAAGCTGACTTGGGAGCGCAAAGGAACCCCCGGAAAGTTTGAATTCACAGTGGTAAAATGCCCCGGATTGAACTTTGCTGAAGGTGATCCGGTGAAGCTGACTGTGGATGGAACCCCCATGTTCTATGGCTTTGTGTTCAAGAAAAAGCGGGACAAGGGCGGCACCATTGATGTTGTGGCCTATGATCAGTTGCGATACCTGAAGAACAAGGACACCTTGACAGAAGAAGGGCTGAAGGCTTCCGATCTTCTGAAACGCCTTGCAACCGATTTCCGCTTGAACCTTGGAAGCGTGGAAGATACCGGGTACACCATTGAAACCATTGTGGAGGAAAACCAAACCCTGTTTGATATGATTCAGAATGCCCTTGATGAAACCCTGATGAATACCAAACAGCTTTATGTTCTTTTTGATGATGTTGGAAAGCTGACCCTGAAGAACATCAATTCCATGAAGCTGAATCTTCTGATTGATGAAGAAACCGGGGAAAATTTCAACTATGAATCCAGTATTGATGAACAGACCTATAACAAAATCAAACTGGCCTTCAACAATGAAAAGACCGGAAAACGGGAATTGTTCATTGCACAGGACGGGGAGAAAATGAACCAATGGGGTGTTCTTCAGTATTTTGAAGAAATCCAGACCCAAACCGGCGCTTCCGCCAAGGCTGATGCCCTTTTGAAGCTGTATGATCAGAAAACCCGCCGTTTGACGGTCAAAAACGCTTTTGGGGATGTTCGGGTAAGGGCGGGAAGCGCCCTTGTTGTTGCCTTGAACCTTGGCGATATTATCACCAACAATTTCATGGTGGTGGAGAAAGTCACCCATACTTTCAAGGACAATGAACACCGGATGGAACTTGACCTGATCGGGGGTGAATTCATTGCCTAACGCTGTTGAAGTGGTAAAAAAGGCGGCGGTGGAAGCCGTGGAAGCTGGAAAGCCTGTGAATCTCTTGTTTGGGGAAGTTATTTCTGCTTCCCCTCTGAAGATTCAAGTGGATCAAAAAGCAATCTACACTGAAAAAATGTTGGTGCTTACCCGGAATGTCACTGATTATGAAGTTGATATGACGGTTAGCCACCAAACTGTTGTGATCAGCCACGGCCACCCGGTAACGGACACCTACACCGGGGGCGGAACGGCTGAATCCATTGACCACAACCACCCCATCAAAGGCAGGAAGAAATTCAAGGTTCACAATGCCCTTGTGGTTGGTGATTGGGTGCTTCTGGCCCGGATGCAGAAGGGCAAAAAATTTGTGGTGCTGGATCGTATCAAAGCGAACCCGGCCCTGAAGGGGGAATGGCTATGATCCCACAGACCGGGGATGATCTGCGGCAGGATTTTGTATTTGAAACCCTTCCAAGCAGAACCTTCCGCCTGAACTATGACGCTTTGACGATCACCGGAACCATTGATGAAATCAAAGCCGTGGAACAGGCGGTGTATTTGATCCTGAACACTGAACGCTATCAATGGCTGATTCATTCTTGGGATTATGGGGTTGAACTTCATGATCTGATCGGGAAAGATGTGGAATTTTGCATTCCCGAAATTGAACGGCGCATTCGGGAAGCCTTGCTTCAGGATGATAGAATCACCGCAGTTGAAAATTTTGAATTTACGGTGAACAAAAAACAAGTGCTGACTACCTTTAAGGTGGTCAGCATTTTTGGCGAAATCAACACAGAAATGGGGGTTGAAATCTGATGTATGAAGCACAAACCTATGAAGCAATTTTGGCCCGAATGCTTCAGAAGGCCCTTTCCATTAACAGCAATCTTGACACCCGTGAAGGTTCGCTGGTGTGGTATGGGGATGCCCCCGCCGCTGTGGAATTGCAAAACCTGTATATTGCCCTTGAAACGGTTCTGAATGAAACCTTTGCTGATACGGCAAGCCGCCCTTACCTGATTTTGAGAGCGGCGGAAAGGGGCCTTTCCCCGCAACCGGCAAGCCCCGCCGTTTTGCAGATGGCAATTACACCAACCACTTTGTTTTTGCCGCTGAACACCCGTTTTTCCATCGGTGAACTGAACTATTATGTTTCGGCGGATCGTGGAAACGGTAATTATGAACTGACCTGTGAAACGGCTGGTGAAGCCGGTAACAACTACACCGGCACGGTCATTCCCATTGAGTATGTGGACGGGCTGGAAACCTGCAAGATCATTTCCATTCTGGTTCCCGGTGAGGATGAAGAAGATACCGAGGTTTTCAGACAGCGTTACCTTGATAGCCTGAACGCCCAAGCCTTCGGAGGAAACCGAATTGACTACATCGAAAAGGTGAACGCCATTCCCGGTGTGGGCGGTGTGAAGGTATATCGGGCATGGAACAGCGATTTGAAACCGGCCAACATGATCCCGCCAACCGGAACCGATACATGGATCAACGGCCTTTCCGATGTACCGGAAGCCGTGAAAACTTGGCTTGATACCGTGTATGCCGCCGCCAAGAACAATATGTTCACCGTGGGCGGAACTGTCAAGCTGGTGATCATCAACAGCACCTTTACCGTTCCTTCTGAAACGCTGGTGGATCAGGTTCAGACAGCCGTTGACCCCCTTCAAAATGCCGGTGAAGGTGTTGGCATTGCCCCCATCGGCCATGTGGTGAAGGTGGAAGGTGTGAATGAAGAAACCGTGGATTTGTCCTTTGCCCTGTACTATCAGCGGGGATGGACTTGGGATGATGTTTCCGGTTATGTCACGGAAGCCATTGAAGGCTATTTCAAGGAACTGGCTGAAGGTTGGGCTGATCAGAATGAACCCCTTGTGGTTCGTATCAGCCAAATTGAAAGCCGCCTGTTGGGTATCAACGGTATTTTGGACATTGCCAACACCAAAATCAATGAAGAAGCGGCCAACTATACTTTGGAACTGGATCACATTCCGGTTTTGGGTTCTATCGCCCCAACGGTTATCACAATCAACGCATAAGGGAGGGGTGAAAAGTGGAAAGACAACTGATCAAATACCTTCCCTATGTTGTCCGGGATTATCCTGAATTTCAGGGTATCACCGGAAGCGAACAGCCCGAATTTGAACGGGCTTGGGCTTCTGCTGATGATCTGTTGAATAATCAGTTTATTTCCACCGCTGGAAGCATGGGCCTTTCCCGGTGGGAAAAAATCTTGGGGATCACCCCCAAGGGAACGGACACCCTTGAAGATCGGCGATTCCGTATTATGACCCGGATCAATGAAGAACTTCCGTACACCGTCCCGCAGTTGCGGAACATCCTTGAAACCCTCTGTGGAGCCGGTAACTATTCCGCTGAAGTTGTTGAAGGCACCTATCAACTTATTGTGAAAATCGGCTTGGCGGCAAAAAACAATTTCAGTGATGTTGAAGCCCTGTTGGATAGGGTTGTTCCACAAAACATGATTGTGAACCTTCTTCAGCTTTATAACACCCATGCTGAACTTGGGCTTCTGACCCATGAACAGCTTGCCGCCTACACCCACAATCAGTTGAGAAACGAGGTTTTGACGAATGGCGAATAAAACAACCAATTATGAACTGGTCAAACCCCTTGCGTCTGAATTTTATGATGTTGAAGTGCAAAACGGAAACATGGATAAAATTGATGCCGGGATGAAGGCCAATGCGGACGGGATCAAGGCCCTTCAGGATGGGCAGAAGGGCAAGGCCGATCTGGTGGAAGGCAAGGTTCCCGCTGAACAGCTTCCCGCCATGAACTATGAAGCCGCTGGCACCGCCGCAAGTACGGTGAAAGCCCACAATGAGAATGAAGCCGCCCACCCTTACCTGTTGGAGCAGATCGGAACCTGTGTGACGGCGGCACAGAACGCCCAAAAAGCCGCTGATGCGGCCTTGGAAGCTGTGTCCAGTATTGCATTTACCATTGATGTTGTTCCCACCCAAAGCGGCGCATTGACCTATAACGGCCAAGCGCAAAGCCCTTCTTGGAACAGCTATAACCCCGATACCATGACCCTTGGCGGGGTTACTACCGGCACCAATGCCGGAACCTACACGGCCACTTTTACGCCCAAGGACAAGTATAAGTGGAGTGATGGCACCACGGATGCAAAAAGCGTCACATGGACGATTGGAAAGGCTTCTATGGCGGTTCCTTCCCAAAGTGGAACCCTTACCTATACCGGTTCGGCCCAAAGCCCTTCTTGGAGCAACTACGATTCTTCCAAAATGACCCTTGGAGGAACCACCAGCGGAACCAACGCTGGAAGCTACAACGCCACCTTCACGCCCGGTGCAAACTACAAATGGAGTGATGGCGAAACCGGAGCCAAAACGGTTGCTTGGACGATTGGAAAGGCCGCTGGAAGCCTGTCTTTGAACAAGACTTCCATGAGCCTTACCGCCGCCAAGCTGACGGACACCATCACAGTAACACGGGCCGGGGATGGCGCTATTTCTGCTACTTCCAGTGATACCGGTGTTGCCACCGTGAGTGTGTCTGGTACTACGGTAACGGTTACCGCCGTTGCAAAGGGAAGCGCCACAATCACGGTGAAGGTTGCGGCTGGAACCAACTATTCCGCCCCTTCCAATAAAACCTGTTCTGTGTCTGTCACCTTGCCCACAAGCACCCTGACAGATAACAGTTGGGCCACCATCCGGGAAGTGAGTAGCGCCGGTAAGGGTGCCAACTATTGGGCTGTTGGTGATATGAAGGCCATTGTGATCAACGGAAAGATTGGGAATACCACAATTTCCAACCTGTCCATCAATGTGTTCATTTTGGGCTTCAACCATAACAGCGCCAAGGAAGGAAGCAACCTGATTCACTTCCAGATCGGAAAGATTGGAACCACCGCCGTTGGCCTGTGTGATTCCAGTTACAACAGCAATGTCAGCGGCGCGGGTTATTTCCACATGAATGATTCTAATACCAATGTTGGTGGTTGGAATGCCTGTACCAAGCGGAAAACCCTGTATGGCAACAGCGGAACGCCTTCCAGCCCGGTTTCCAATAGCCTGATGGCGGCGCTTCCTTCTGATCTGCTGGCCGTGATGCAACCCGTGACAAAATACACGGATAACACGGGTAACGCAACGAATACGGCGGCTTGTGTCACCGCAACCACTGATTACCTGTTTGATCTTGCTGAATTTGAAGTGTTCGGTTCCAGAAGCTATGCAAATAGCTATGAACAGAACTATCAGCTTCAGTATGATTATTACAAGGCCGGTAACAGTAAGGTTGCCTATAATCATTCCGCCGTGTCCACGGCGGTTCGGTGGGGCCTTCGTTCTCCTTATTACTACGACCACACTAACTTCTGCAGTGTCAATACGGACGGCACTATCAGCAGTAACGCTGCCTATCGT
>ERZ809747.103-NODE-103-length-47439-cov-7.55726_pt1 | contig 47439 bp, 40 predicted proteins | sample MGYA00520277_ERZ809747 | MGnify/ENA primary metagenome ERZ809747 (study PRJEB31588, sample SAMN03401218) | human gut metagenome | study: EMG produced TPA metagenomics assembly of the PRJNA231909 data set (A prospective, longitudinal analysis of the...
CAATGCCGGAGTATGCTGCGTTTTCCGCTTTCTGTAACCATGTAACCTTAAAAAGATAAGAAAAAGTATAAAGTCCACCGAATGTCCTGCATACAGAAAAAGAGAGTTTTCCTGCCCAGTTACAGGCGTTCGGTTACAAGGAATTGGAGGTCTGCCTATGAAGGAAGTTCGCGTTTGCGAAGCAATGAAGTCCCCGGTGGGGACTTCAAGCGACGGAACGGTCTTGCATCAGCAAGATGGAGGGACCAAGTCCCGACAAGTTCCGATCTGGGAAAAGAGCAACCTGACGCTGGAGGAAGCTGCAGCATACTCCGGCATTGGCATCAATAAACTGCGCGAGATTACCAACGAGGATAAGTGCAAATTCGTCCTTTGGGTGGGCAACAAGCGTTTGATCAAACGCCGTCTGTTTGATTGCTTTATCGAGCAGGCGTATTCTATTTGAGAATGATGCAACGTCTTTTCTATTCGATATCGGTGGAAATCGCATGGTCGGTATGGTATACTAAAATTAACCCCTATATGCGCTTTTCACAGAAAGGAGCTTCTAAATGCCTGAAAAGCGCAAGGATAGCAAGGGCCGTGTTTTGAAGGATGGCGAAAGCCAGAGAGCAAACGGCACCTACGACTATCGTTATACCGATATCCACAAGAAACGGCGTTGTATTTACGCTAAATCCCTGACAGAGCTGCGAAAAAAAGAAGAAGAACTGTGGCGCGATCTGGCAGACGGCATCGACTACGCCGCCGGAGAGATGACGGTGGCTGATCTGGTTGACCGCTATATGAACCTGAAACGTGGGTTGAAACCCAATTCACTTCGGTCGTACAACACAGCGGTCAAGCGGATTCATGCTGACCCTTTCGGGCAAAAAGCCATCAAAACGGTAAAATTGTCCGATGCGAAAGGCTGGTTCGTGTTTCTGCATGACAGCGGTTTCAAGCAAAACACCATAGGAATCCTGCAAAGCGTTGTCAGACCGGCGTTTGAGATGGCGGTGGAGGATGACATCATCCGCAAGAATCCATTCAAGTTCAAGCTGTCGGATGTTGTGCCGAAGGACGCTTATGTGCGTGATGCACTGACCAGAGAGCAGCAGGAAAAATATCTGCAATTCGTTCAAGACTATGGCGGCAACTATTATGATGATATCGTCATTCTTATGGGAACCGGCTTGCGTGTGAGTGAGTTGTATGGCCTGACACGAGCAGATATCGACTTTGAACGGCACTGTATCCATGTCCGGCGGCAGCTTTGCCGGACGGCTGAAAAGCCCTACTTTGTCACACCGCCGAAAACAAAAAGCGGTATCCGCAATGTTCCCATGACAGATACCGTTTGTGCAGCGTTGCGGCGTGTAGTAAAAGCCAGAGCATCCACAAAGGTAGAAGCACTGGTGGATGGTTGCAGCGGATTTCTCTTTCTGGATAAGTCCGGGATGCCGAAGGTGGCAATGCACTTGGAAAACTATATGCGTGGCGTGCAGGGAAAGTTTGAGAAGGCATATGGCAAACCGGTTCCGCGCATTACACCCCATGTGCTGCGACACACCTTCTGCACCAATGTTCAGCAGGCTGGACTGGATGTAAAAAGCTTGCAATATCTGATGGGACACTCCAATGCCAGTGTGACGCTGGATGTCTACACGCACAGCAGCTTTGAATCGGTTGAAAGGGCCTTTGAACAGATCGCCGGCAACCTGTGATTTTCGACGTATGAAGCGGAATTGCTTACGCCGAAACTTACGCCAATCGCCCGGTAAGTGGCGTAGATTTGCGTAGAAAAGCGTGGATCGTGCAAAAACGGAGAATCTGGAAAAATCGGCTTGTGGCCTTGATAATTCTACAAAAGTCTACGTTTCCCGATATTCGTGATTCGGCTCCAAAAGTGTGGTTTGGAAGGGCGGCATGTACTAAGCTGCAGCCTTTTCCAAAACGCGCAGACTGTTTCAGTATCTGAGGCAGAGCTTCTTCGGAGGCTCTGCCTCTTTTGTGTACCGTCCCTCTTTTCTGCCCATACTACCGGGCAGGGAAGGGGGGCTTTTTATGTCGGGCCGGAGAGTGCTTGCGCTGTACGGGGCGCTGCTGCTGGGGTTTGCGGCGGTGGTCTGCCGGTTATACTGGCTCTGCTCGAACACGGAGTACGCCGTGCGGGCGGCGGCGCAGAGCGAAGCGGTCCTCCGCCTGCCTGCGGCGCGGGGGAACTTTTACGACTGCGGCGGTCTGCCGCTGACGGGCATCTCTCAGCGCTGGCTGGCCCTCTGCTTCCCGGGTGAGGGCAGCTACGCGCGGCTCTACCCCTATACGGACGCCGACGGGCAGGCCAGGCTTTACCGGGAGCGGAATACTTCCCGGCCCTTTCTGCTGGACGTGGTGCAGGATGTAAGCGGGCTGGGCGTGCGGTGCTATGCCGTTCCCCGGCGGTATGCCGCTGCCTCGCTGGCAGAACAGCTCATCGGCTACCTGGACAGCGAGGGCCACGGCGCAGCGGGCCTTGAGGCTGCGCTGGACGATGTTCTTTACACCGGCGAGCAGGATACTCTGCACTGTGCGGTCACAGCGCAGGGACGGCTGCGGCGGGGCAGTGAGCCGATTTTAGAAAAAGCAGACTCTGCCCCGCAGGGTGTGCGGCTGACCCTCTCCCGCAGCATCCAGAGGGCCGCAGAAGGGGTGGCGGCGGAGAGCATGGCCACCGGGTGCATCCTTATTATAGATGCAGCCAGCGGCAAGGTGCGGGCCTGTGTCAGCCTGCCGGACTTTGATGCGGCCAATGTGGGCGAGAGCCTGACGGCTCCGGACAGCCCGCTTCTGAACCGTGCTTTTTCGGCCTATGCGGTGGGCTCGGTCTTCAAACCGGTGCTGGCCGCAGCGGCGCTGGAAGCAGGAGAAGGGGACTTCACCCGGGAGTGTCCCGGCTACGACGCCCTGAACGGCCAGGTCTACCGCTGTGCCGGAAGCGTGCCTCACGGCCTCGTGGGGCTGGACGGCGCTCTGGAAAAGAGCTGCAACGGCTACTTTATCGAGCTGGGGCGGGAATTGGGGCCGGAGCGTGTCCGGCAGATGGCGGCAGCGCTGGGCTTCGGGAAGGGGCAGGACATTGCAGGCGGCCTCCGGTCGGCTTCTGGCGTTCTGCCCGAAGCAGAGACACTCGAAAACGAGGGGCAGTTTGCCAATTTCTGCTTCGGACAGGGGGAGCTTCTGGCGACGCCTTTGCAGGTGGCCGGGATGATGAACACCATTGCGGCGGGAGGCGTCTATCACACCCCGCTTTTCGTGGAGTGTACCGTGGACGAGACGACGGGCGAAGAGCTCACGCCGCTGGCACATCGCTCGTCCCGGCGGGTGTTCTCGGTGCAGACGGCGGAAAAGCTGCAGGAGCTGCTGGCGGGCGTTGTGGCAGAGGGAACGGGCCGGCAGGCCGCCCCCTCCGAGGGGACTGCCGCCGGAAAGACCGGCACCGCTCAGACCGGCCAGTTCCGGGACGGCGAAGAGCTGAAAAACCACTGGTTCGCCGGTTTTTACCCGGCAGAAAAGCCCCGCTGGACCATCGTGGTGATGCAGGACGCCCAGACAGAGCCGGAGGTGTCCAGCGCAGCCGTCTTTGCCCGCCTGTGCGACGCACTGAGCGCCGGGGAGTGAATGGTTTTGCTTTTCTGCTTGCTTTTTTGGCCGAGGTATGTTACTATATACTTGTATTTGTATGTTTGTTATCCAAATTTAACAATAAAAGGAGCGTTTTCATCCATGGCAGTCATTGAAATCGTCGGCGGCGTCATTCTGCTCGTCGTCTCGGTGGTCATCTTTGCCCTCACCCTGATGCAGCACACCCACGGTCAGGGTCTGGCTGGTGTCATCAACGGCAGCGCTTACGGCGCAAACAGCGCCCGTCTGACCCCTGCGGACCAGATGCTGGCAAAGGCGACCCGCATCGCCGGCATCATCTTCTTTGTGGTGGCCATCCTGGCCTGCGTGTTCGCAAGCCGTCTGGCCTGAGCATGCGCCCGCAGCCCCGTGATGAAAGCGGGGCTGTTTTTGTGTCTATCTGTTGTTATAAAAAGAGATAAGAGGGAAGAAGCCGCGCCCCGGTGGAGGGCGGGCTATGGTAGTTAAGGAGAAAGAAAATTTATGTCAATGCGCGATAAAATCGAACACGCCATCCAGAACCAGCCCTGCACCGTCAAAGAGCTGAAGCAGAAGTTCGGCGGCGAGCGCGGCGCAGACCGCAAGGTGATGGAAGCTCTGGACGAACTGGTGCGAGAGGCTGTCGTCTGCCAGCGTCAGGGCGTGTTCTTTACCGTCCGCTCCGGCCGTGCCGACAAGGCTCTGCTGTGCAAGGTGGTCAAGCTGGGCAAGAACTTTGCCTTCGTCATGCTGGAGGACGGCACCAGCGACATCTTCATCCCCGGCCGCTTCACCAAGGGCGCAATGCCCGGCGACGACGTGCTGGTGGAGAAGTTCGAGCATCCCCGTGTGGAGGGCAGCGACGAGGGCGCCATCCTCGCCATCCTGACCGAGAAGAACGACCTGGTCGGCACTGTGCGCCGGGTCGAGGGCCGTCTGCGCTTCGTGCCGGACGACTGCCCGGCCATCACCATGCCGCTGGCCCGCGACTGCGAGGGCGGCGCAAAGGACGGCGACAAGGTAGCCGTCGAGATCCTGAACCGCGGCAGCCGTCAGGAAGACCACCGCGTGGGCGTCGCCATGCGCTTCGGCAGCTCCGACGAGGCCAAGCGCTGCGCCAAGGCTCTGCTTTACGCAAAGGACATCCGCACCCGCTTCCCGGATAAAGTGCGCGATGAGGCCAAGAGGTTTGAGGGCGCAGAGGTCTCTGAGAAGGACTGCGAGGGCCGCATGGACCTGCGCGCCCTGCCCATCTTCACCATCGACAGCGCCGAGACCAAGGACATCGACGACGCCATCAGCCTGACCCGCACCTCTGACGGCGGCTTTGAGCTGGGCGTCCACATCGCCGACGTCTCCAACTACGTCAAGCCCGGCACCGAGCTGGACAACGAGGCGTTCAGCCGCGCTACCAGCGTCTATTATGCAGATCAGGTCGTTCCGATGCTGCCCAAGGCCCTGTCCAACGGCATCTGCAGCCTGAACGAGAACGAGCTGCGTCTGGCGTTCTCCTGCCTGATGCGTCTGGACAAGGAGGGGAATCTGACGGATTACCGCTTCGTCAAGTCCATCATCCGCAGCCGCGTCAAGGGTGTCTACTCCGAGATCAACGCCCTGCTGGCCGGTACTGCCGACGCCGAGATCAAGGCAAAGTATGCCGACGTCATCGACCAGCTGCCCGCTATGAAGGAGCTGTACGGCCACCGCGCCCGCCTGCGCAGGGAGCGCGGCTGCATGGACATCGAGAGCGGCGAAGTCAAGCTCATCCTCGACGAGAATGGTCGCTGCATCGACGTCAAGAAGCGCACTTCCGGCGAGAGCGAGAGCATGATCGAGGAGTTCATGCTGCTGGCCAACCAGTGCGCCGCCCACTTTGCCCGCGTCAAGCAGATCCCCTTCGTCTACCGCGTCCATGAAGAGCCCAACGCCGAGAAGCTGGAGCGTCTGCACGCTCTGCTGCAGGCCTGCGGCATCAACGACCACTTCGCCAAGGACGTTCCCGCTCCCAAGGAGCTGAGCGCCATCCTCGAGGGTGTGCGCGGCACCCCCTATGAGCAGATCGTCAACACCGGCATGCTCCGCTGCATGTCCAAGGCTCTCTACGAAGAGAAGCCCAAGGGCCACTATGGTCTGGTGCTGAAGGACTACGCCCACTTCACCAGCCCCATCCGCCGTTACCCCGATCTGGCCATCCACCGCATCATGACCGATATGCTCAAGGGTACCGAGAAGGAGACCATGATCCTCCGCTACACCGATTTCGCAGAGCGCGCCTCCAAGCAGTCCAGCGAGCGCGAGGTCATCGCCATGCAGATCGAGCGGAAGGCCGAGGACTGCTACAAGGCCGAGTATGCCCGCCGCCATCTGGGCGAGTGCTACGAGGGTACCGTCTCCGGCGTGACCCAGCGCGGCCTCTTCATCGAGCTGGACAACGGCGTGGAGGGCTTTGTGCCGGCTTCCAGCCTGACTCCCTCCGGCACCAGCCTGACCGAGGGCGTCCGCCTGACCGACCCCGCTTCCGGCAAGACCTGGAGCCTCGGCGACAAGATGATGATCACCATCGTCCGCGCCGACGTCAATCTGGGCAAGATCGACTTTGAGGTGGCTCCCGCCGCCAAAGCCTGAGGAGGGGAGAGCATGAGCATCCGTCACGCACTGCCCGCTGATGTGGACACACTGGCCGACATCGAAGCCGCGTCCTACCCGCCCGCTGAGGGGGCATCCCGGCAGAGCATCGCCGGGCGTGTAGCCGTCTACCCGGACTGTTTCTGGCTGCTGGACGAGGGCGGCGAGGTGAAGGCTTTCGTCAACGGCTTCGTCACCGATATGCCCGACCTCACCGATGAGATGTACGATGACCCCCATCTCCACACGCCGAAGGGTGGGTGGCAGATGATATTCAGCGTCGTCACCGCTCCGGCCCATCGGCACGAGGGCTGCGCCTCCCGCCTGCTGCGTCAGGTCTGCGCCGACGCGAAAGCCGCCGGGCGCAAGGGCGTCGTGCTCACCTGCAAGGAACGGCTCATCGGCTTTTATGCGCAGCTCGGCTTCGTGGATGAGGGCGTTTCCGTCTCCACCCACGGCGATGTGGTCTGGCATCAGATGCGGCTGACATTCTGAGTCATCATAAAGCTTTTTATCCGTCTCCGGTGCGCTGGGAGCGGATTTTTTCTATGCAAACCTGCCTGTATGACAAAAATTGCGGCAGTTGGGCGGTTTTGCTTGTTGTAGGGCAGGAAGCGGCGGGGTATACTGATGCCAGAACCAAACAAGCCGGAGCCGAACGTGCTGCCGGTACAGAACAAAATGGAGGTTACGTCTATGTATTATTCCAGTGGCAATTACGAAGCCTTTGCGCGGCCCCGCAAGCCCGAAGGCGTGGATCGCAAATCGGCTTATATCATCGGCAGCGGTCTGGCGGCTCTGACGGCAGCCTGCTATCTGGTGCGGGATGGCCAGATGAAGGGGGAGAGGGTACACGTTTTTGAAAAAGACCCCCTGCCCGGCGGTGCCTGCGACGGCTACAAGTACGACGTGGGCTATGTGATGCGGGGCGGCCGGGAGATGGACAACCACTTCGAGGTCATGTGGGATCTGCTCCGCTCCATCCCTTCGCTGGAGACCGAGGGAGCCAGTGTGCTGGACGAGTATTACTGGCTGAACAAGGCCGACCCCAACTATTCCCTCTGCCGCGCTACCGTGAACCGGGGCGAGGACGCCCACACGGACGGCAAGTTCGGCCTGTCGGATAAGGGAGCCATGGAGATCATGAAGCTCTTCTTCACCCCCGACGAGCAGCTTGAGGACAAAAAGATCACCGACTTTTTTGACGATGAGGTGCTCAACTCCAACTTCTGGCTCTACTGGCGCACCATGTTCGCTTTCGAGAACTGGCACAGCGCCCTCGAGATGAAGCTCTACCTCAAGCGGTATATCCACCACATCGGCGGTCTGCCCGACTTCACGGCCCTCCGCTTCACCCGGTATAACCAGTACGAGTCCATCATCCTGCCCATGGTCACCTACCTGAAAGACCACGGCGTCCAGTTCTACTACGACACAAAGGTCGTGGATGTCCAGTTCAGCCTCGAGCCGGGCAAAAAGCAGGCGGCGGGCATCACGGTAGACCACAAGGGCGCGGTGGAGACCATTGACCTCACCGAGGACGACCTGCTCTTTATCACCAACGGCGGCTGCGTGGAGAGCTGCACCGTCGGCGCACAGAACAAGGCCACGGGCTTCGACCCCACCATCAAGCCGGGCAACGGCTGGGACCTCTGGAAGCGCATCGCCGCGCTGGACGACTCCTTCGGCCACCCGGAAAAGTTCTGCAGCCAGCCGGAGCTGACCAACTGGGAAAGCGCCACCATCACGACGCTGGATGAGAAGATCCCCCAGTATATCCAGAAGATCTGCAAGCGTGACCCCTTCAGCGGCCGCACCGTCACCGGCGGCATCGTCACAGTGAAGGACTCTAAGTGGCTCATGAGCTGGACCCTGAACCGGCAGCAGCAGTTCCGCGCACAGCCCAAAGACCAGCTCTGCGTCTGGGTGTACGGCCTGTTCAGCGATAAGCCCGGCGATTACGTCAAAAAGCCCATGCGGGACTGCACCGGCCGGGAGATCTGCATGGAGTGGCTCTACCATCTGGGCGTGCCGGTGGAGGACATCGCAGAGCTTGCCGAGCACAGCGCCAACACCGTGCCGGTCATGATGCCCTATATCGACGCCTTCTTCATGCCCCGCGCGAAGGGCGACCGCCCCGACATCGTGCCGAAGGATGCGGTGAACTTTGCCTTCCTCGGTCAGTTCGCCGAGACCGGCCGGGACACCATCTTCACCACCGAATACTCCATGCGCACCGGCATGGAGGCGGTGTACCGGCTGCTGAACATCGACCGGGGCGTGCCGGAGGTCTGGGGCAGCACCTATGACGTCCGGGCGCTGGTGGATGCCTCGGTGAAGCTGCGGGACGGCCGGAAGCTCACGGACATGGAGCTGCCCCTTATGGGCCGCATCGCCCTGAAGGAGGCGCTGAAGAAAATCGAAGGCACCGACCTCGAGAAGTTCCTGCGCCAGTATCACGCTATCTGACAATAACACTCCATTTTTGATCCCTCCATAACCGGAAGACCGGGTCGCTGCAAGCCTGAGGCAGGAAGCAGCGGCCCGGTCTTTTGTGCTGATTTGCGCGAGATTTCATAAAAGGTCGTACTCATAAAGAAAACTATTATGCAGAATGACTATCTTTGTGCTTGCTCTTTCGGCGGTTCTGTGGTAAGCTTAAAACAAAGAATGCGGCACAGCGGAAGAGAGGCTGTGCCGCAAAAACTGGTCTGGAACATAAAGGAGGTCCTTTTTCGTGAAACACTTTATTTCTCGCCGCAATTTCCTGAAGGCTGCCGGTGTCACCGCCGCTGCCTCCGCCATGGCTGCTGCCGTTCCTCAGGCTTCGGCCGGTTTCCTGACGGGCAAGGATGCCGCTGTCACCATCCTGTACACCAACGATGTCCACACCTACATCGACAACAAGTCTCCCAAACTGACCTATGCCGCTATCGCAGCCATGAAGCAGGGCTACGTGGATGAGGGCAAGCCCGTCCTGCTGGTGGACGCAGGCGACCATATTCAGGGTACTGCCTACGGCTCCATGGACGACGGCGCTACCATCATCGAGCTGATGAACGAGGCTGGCTACGACATCGCTACTCTGGGCAACCACGAGTTTGACTACGGCATGGCCCGCGCAAAGGCCATCATCAAGGAAGCGGACTTCCCCTATGTCTCCTGCAACTGGGTGGACCTGCGCACCGGTCTGCGCGTCCTGCCCGCGGTCAAGCTGTTCCCCGCAGGCGGCAAGTGGATCGCATTCGTGGGCATCACGACCCCCGAGTCCTTCACCAAGTCCACTCCTGCTTACTTCATGAACGCCAAGCAGACCAAGTACATCTACGACATCCTGGGCGGTGACGACGGCAGGAAGCTGTACGACGCCGTCCAGAAGGCCATTGACAAGGCCAAGGCTCTGGGCGCAGACATCATCATCGGTCTGGGCCATCTGGGCGTTGACCCGTCCTCCTCTCCCTGGACCAGTGAGGAAGTCATTGCCAACACCACCGGCTTTGACGCCTTCATCGACGGCCACTCTCACACCGTCATGGAGAACAAGCAGGTCTACGATGCAGCCGGCAAGGCTGTCACCCTGACCCAGACCGGCTCTTATCTGGCAAACGTCGGTAAAATGACCATCGCCGAGGACGGCGCCATCACCACCGAGCTCATCTCCACCGCCGATGTCTCCGACGCCGCTGTGGCCGCTACCGCAGAAGCCTGGATCAACGACGTGGACGCTATGCTGGGCGAGCAGATCGCCACCACGGACATCAAATTCTACATCAACGACCCCGCTTCCGGCAAGCGCCGCATCCGTATGGGCGAGACCAACCTCGGCGACTTCGTGGCCGACGGCATCTATACTTACTTCAATGAGGTCGAGCAGCTGGACTGCGACATTGCTATGATGAACGGCGGCGGCATCCGCACCGATGTGGACGCCGGCAAGTGGACTTTCAAGACCTGCAAGCAGGTCAGCCCCTTCGGCAACGTGGCCTGCCTGATGTCTGTTACCGGCAAGCAGATCCAGGATGCTCTGGAGTTCGGCGCCCGCTTCGTCGGCCCGGAGGGCAAGGAGAACGGCGGCTTCCTGCATGTTGCCGGTGCGACCTACGAGATCCACACCGACATCCCCAACACCGTCCTCACCGACGACAAGAATGTCTGGATGGGCAGCGCCACCGGCACGCCCCGTGTCCAGAACGTCCGCATCTACAACAAGAAGACCGGCGCTTACGAGCCGCTGGACCTGAACCGCACCTATGCGCTGGCCGGCATGAACTACACCCTGCGCAATCTGGGCGATGGCTTCGCCATGTTCGACGGCGCAGAGCTCATCAAGGACTATGTCTCTGAGGACTACCTCGTCATGTCCACCTACGCCATGATCTTCGACGCTGTGAACGATGTGCCTGTCCTGAGCAGCGCCAACAGCCCGCTGGCAAGCTATCCGGGCTACCTGCTGAACTACGAGAATCCGTATGGCGCAGGCCGCATTCAGGTCGTCTGAGTTTTAGAAGAAAATCAGTAAGATAAACAGAAAGCCCCCTCTTCCAGTCGGAAGAGGGGGCTTTCTGGTGAAAACCTCTCCGTCATCGCTGCGCGATGCCACCTCCCCTACCGAGGGGAGGCTTTGGCATACCGCAAAGCTTTCCCTCTTCGCCAGAGGCTCCCCTACAAGGGGCAACGGCGACGACCGCCGCCAGCGGCGGAAACAGGGAGTCGCTGTTGGGGCCGCGGCCAGCAGGATGCAAGCGACAGCGAAGCAGACGCTGGGTGCCGCAACCCGGCCTTGGCGAGGAGCTTGCGACGAGACTGAGAGGTTGGACAGAGGACGACCTTGCCTTGAGGGAAGCGAGGAAAAGCTTCCGGGTGAAGCTTAACCTTTCGCAAACAGCCCCTTCAGCGCCAGCGGCGTCACGATAGAGGACACGACGATGAGCAGGATGACGGCGGTGAAGTAGACAGGGTCCACCACACCGGCCCCGAGGCCCTTCTGGGCCACGATGAGGGCCACCTCGCCGCGGGTCATCATGCCGACGCCCACTTTGAGGGAGTCGCTCCAGTTGAACCGGCAGAGCTTCGCAGCCAGACCGCAGCCGATGATCTTGGTGAGCAGGGCGACGGCCACGAAGCAGGCACTGAACAGCAGGATAGTGGGTGTCAGGCCGCTGATGTCGGTCTTGAGGCCGATGCTGGCGAAGAAGACGGGGGCGAAGAGGGTGTAGCTGCTGATGTCCACACGGCGCTCGATGTAGGGCGCATCTTCGAGGGAGCAGAGCACGATGCCGGCAATGTAAGCACCCGTGATGTCCGCGATGCCGAAATACTGCTCCGCGATGTAGGCCATGGCAAAGCAGAAGGCGAGGCTGACGATGGTGATACGCTGGGTGTGGGGGTTGCGATGGTCCAGCCAGAGCATGGCCTTGTGGATGATGAGGCCGATGACGATGGCTGCGATGAAGAAGAGGACGGTGTCCATCAGCACATCAACGAGGCTGGTGTCTGTGCCGCCGCTGGCACCCAGCACACAGGTGAGCACCACGATGCCGATGACATCATCAATGACGGCGGCGCTGACGATGGTAGTGCCGAGGAAGCTCTTGAGCTTGCCCAGTTCCTGCAGGGTGGCCACGGTGATGGAGACGCTGGTGGCCGTCATGATGGTGCCGATGAAGAGCGCCCGATAAAACTCCGGGCTGCCCAGCGCCGAAAAGCCATAGAACAGGCTGTAGAGCAGGGTGCCGCCAGCCAGAGGCACGGCCACGCCCACGCAGGCGATGAGGGTGGCGATGGGGCCGGCCCGCATCAGCTCCTGAAGGTTGGTGCCGAGGCCTGTGGTGAACATCAGCAGCACGACACCGATCTCAGCAAAAATGGCGATGGAGTCGCTGGGCTGCACGAGATTCAGCAGACAGGGACCGATGACAAGACCTGCGATGATCTCGCCCACCACCTGCGGCGCCCGGCATTTGCGGGCGAGCAGCGCGAAGAACTTGGCGCTGATGAGGATGAGGGCGAGATTCCGAAAAATGGAATACATAAATGATCCTTCCTTTGACGTTAGCAGTCGTTTCGCTCCCCCGTAAGCCCTGCCATGCGCCGCGCACAAAGACAGAAGGGGAGAAGAACATCCTTTATTATAGTTCATCTTTCGGCGAAATGCAAAGGAAAACCGCCTCAGAAACGGCCAAGAACGCCATGTAAAAGAGATATGACGGATATACCGGAAAAGCATAAAAAGAATGATGAGGGAGATTTTGCTGTCATGCGCTCAAAAATACGAAAAAAATCCTGCGGGAGGGCTTGACAATTTTTGCGGGGCTTGCTATAATAAATTGCTGTCTGAACAGACACGCCGCACAGTCTGCGCGACGCCGCGCTGGCTGTGTACCCTTGGCCTCATATTCTTGAGGCCCTTAAGTCCAAAAGGAGGTGCTACAAAATGGCAAAGTACGAAACCATGCTGATTACCAGCGCTGCTCTCGACGAGGAGGCTTCTTCCGCTCTCATCGGTAAGTTCAAGTCCCTGATCGAGGCTAACGGTACCATCGATTCCATCGATGAGTGGGGCAAGCGCCGTCTGGCCTACCCCATCAACGATGAGGAGGAAGGCGTCTACACCGTGATCAACTTCACTGCTGACCCCAGCTTCCCCGCTGAGCTCGACCGTGTGTACAAGATCACTGAGGGCGTTATGCGCAGCCTGATCGTTGCCCACGAGGAGTAATCTTTTCGTGACGAAAAAGGAGTCCGTATTATGTTGAATGTTGTAGCGATCATGGGCCGTCTCGTGGCGGATCCCGAGCTTCGCACCACCCAGAGCGGCACCAATGTGTGCAGCTTCCGCATTGCGTGTGACCGCAACTTTGCCCGTCAGGGCGAGCAGCGTCAGGCCGATTTCATCGACATCGTCGCATGGCGCCAGCAGGCAGAGTTCGTCTCCAAGTATTTCCAGAAGGGCAGTCTGATCGCCATCGAAGGCAGCCTCCAGACCCGCCAGTATCAGGACAAGAACGGAAACAACCGCACCGCTGTGGAGGTCGTGGCAAACAACGTCAACTTTGCTGGCTCCAAATCGAATGGCAGCAATCAGGGCAGCGGCAGCTATCAGAATGCTGCTCCGTCCTACCAGAACGCAGCCCCTGCCCGTCCGGCTGCTGTGGAGGCAGCTCCCAGCTATTCCGCCGGCAATGCAGATGACTTCGCCGTCATCGACGACAGCGACGACCTGCCGTTCTGATTCCCGAACCGGTGTTTTAACCGTAAAAATCCAACAGGAGGTAATAAGCAATGGCTTTTGAAAGAACCGAAGGCTCTCGTCCCGCACGCCCCATGCGTCGCGGCCGCAAGAAGGTTTGCAGCTTCTGTGTCGATCGCATCGACACCATCGATTACAAGGACGTTCCCCGTCTGCGTAAGTACGTCTCTGAGCGTGCAAAGATCATTCCCCGCCGTGTCACCGGCACCTGCGCTTTCCATCAGCGCGCACTGACCGTGGCTATCAAGCGTGCTCGTCACGTTGCTCTGATGCCCTACGTCAGCGACTAATCTGAGATAATCAACCCAATCAAAATAATCAGCGATCAGCAAAGCGCCCTCACCGATGACAAGGTGAGGGCGCTTTTTTGCCCTCTCAGTCACGCCGTGGGCGTGACAGCTCCCCCAGAGGGGGAGCCCTTGGCAGGCCGGGCCACTTTCGCCTGACTGCTGGAAGTCTGATATTGCACAAAAAATAGTGCCCTGCTACCAAGAGTAACAGCAGCTTGACCGGAAACGCATGTTCCGCAGCTGCTGCCCTCTGTAGCGGGGCACTAGTGTTTCTGATAAATTGGACTTTGTGCGTCCAGACAAAACCTGACCGACACGCCAGAGGCTCTCCCTTCGGGAGAGCTGTCACCGTAGGTGACTGAGAGGGTCACAGCGTCTTGCAGAACTCTTTCAGGTAGGCGCGGAACGCCTCGCCGATCTCGGGGTGCTGCAGGGCCAGCTCCACCTGTGCCTCAGCGACCTTGAGCTTGTTGCCCATGTCGTAGTGCTTGCCGGTGAACTCCACAGCCGTCATGCCGCCGTAGTTGCGGGCATACTCGGCCATGGCGTCGGTCAGCTGGATCTCGCCGCCGGCACCGGGCTTGGTCCTGGCGAGGATGTCGTAGATCTCCGGGGTCAGCAGCACACGGCCCAGAATGGAGTAGTTGCTGAACTCCTGACCCTTCTTGGGCTTCTCGATCATATCGTCCACAAAGAAGTAATTGTCGTGGATGGGGGTGGTCTTGAGGCTGCAATAACGGCTCACGTCGGCCCAAGGCACGGCGGACACACCGGCAGCCGGGCGGCCGAACTCCTCGTAGGCACGGATGAGCTGGGCACAGACCGGGTCCTCGCCCCAGATGACGTCGTCACCGTAGATGACCACGAAGGGGTCGTCGCCGGTGAAGGGCTTGGCCATGCTGACAGCGTGGCCGAGGCCGAGGGTCTGCTGCTGGCGGACGAAGAAGATGTTGGCCAGATTGGAGATGCCGAGGCACTCTTCCAGCATCTTCTCCTTGCCGGGAGCGGCAAGCTTTGCTTCCAGCTCAGGGCTGCGGTCAAAGTGGTCCTGGATGATGTCCTGATTGCGGCTCACGATGATAAGGATGTCGGTGATGCCGGAGCGGACAGCCTCCTCCACCAGATACTGGATGGCGGGTTTGTCCACGAGGGGGAGCATTCCTTTGGGCATCGCCTTGGTGGCGGGCAGCACCCGGGTGCCAAGACCAGCGGCGGGGATGACCGCCTTGGTGATCTTTTTCATGATTCAGACTCCTTTGGTTTATAGTCTCGGCTGAGGGTGCCTCAGCCGGCAAGAGCGGTAAGCAGAGCCTGCAGATCCGGGCCCAGCAGCAGGGTAAAGGCGCTGCCCCCCACCATCAGCAGCAGCATACACAGCAGCACGGCCCCAAGGCTGACGCCTCCCTGGGCGCGGAGCACGGCCTGACGCTGCTGGGCGTCGGGGAACTCGGACTGGATGCGGCGGATGCGGTCGGCGGCGCTTTTGCGGTAGAGCCACTTGCCGTACATACCGCGCACCAGCATCAGCACGAAGCTGAGGACGGAGCAGACCCGGGCAAATACCGTCAGAGCCGAAGCGCTCATGGCGGGGGCGAGGGCGCTGCCGGAGAGCTGCAGCATCTCGATAAAGGTGGGCGCTGCCAGCAGAAGTTCAGCGGCCAGAAAGCCGAAGGCCGGCTTCCACGCCTTGCGGTAGAAGAAGTAGAAGGGACCGAACAGCAGAGCCGAAAAGCTCATGGATACTTTGCTCTTCTGGAGCTGCATCCGGCTGTAAGCGGCGAGGTAAGCGGGAGCGGCGGGGCCGATATAGTCCAGCCAGTCCTGACGGGCGATGCCGTCCATCTTGGCCTCTTTGCCGAAGGCGTCCTCAAAAAACTCCTTCTCCGGGTCGGCGGAAGTGCCGAACTGACGGTACATCTGGGAGTAGTCGAAAGTCTCTTCGCCGCTGTCGCGGGAAGAAGGAGGCTCCTGCCCCTCGGGGGGCAGTACAGCACCGCAGCAGCGGCAGGTTTCCTCATCCCGCAAGGTGCGCTCGCCGCAGGACGGACAGGTGCGGAGCTGGCTCTCCTCGTAGGGGAACTTCCACTCGTAGCCGGCGGCGTGGGCGGGGCGGTGGATGCACTGGCCCAGCTTCTCGTAGCAGACGCGGTGATAAGGCGCGCCGCAGTCGGGGCAGACCACGATGTCATCCTGAAGTGTGAGGGGCTTGCCGCAGCCTTCACACGGACAGCCATAGTATTTTGGCATAACATCCTCCAATGAATAGGGTAGTTTATCAGTATTATACACTTAAAATGCGGAAAAGAAAAGGCGGAAATCTTCAAATTTCCAGCACAATGGTATTTTTTCCTCTTTACTTTATCATGGATTCTGGGTATACTAATGAAGTATCTGTGTATAAACTGTATCTTTTGCAGCCCCCTATAGAGCGATGCCCCGGCAGGACCTCTCAGTCGCTGACGCGACAGCTCCCCTTGAAAGGGGAGCCATTGGCAGGCCGGGCAGGCCCATGCAGGACGAGCAAAGTTTGCGCTGACCTGAAACAGTAGTGCCCTGCTACAGAGATCCACAGCAGCTTGACAAGGTGTGCTTGTCCAGAAGCCGCTGCCCTCGTAAGCGAGGCCCGCTCTTTTGCGCCCTGTCGGGCCATGGGCGTCCAGCGCAGAGCTGCCCGACACGCCAGTGGCTCTCCCTTTGGGAGAGCTGGCGAGCGAAGCGAGACTGAGAGGGCAAGGACGCTGCGAAAAGATGTATCCGTTGACTGAGACGAGAGGAATAAAACGATGATCACCACTGATGAACTGAAAGTACAGCTGGCTGAATACCACACCGCTGTAAAGGACTTGGAGGAGGCGCTGGCCATCGACGCTTCCCGCAAGCGCGTGCAGGAGCTGGAGCACACCATGTCCCGCCCCGGCTTCTACGACGACGCTGAGCTGAGCAAGAAGGTCTTCGACGAGGTGGGCGACCTGAAGGGCAAGCTGACCCGCTTCGAGAAGCTGCAGGGCCTGTACGATGACGCAGAGACCATGCTGGTCATGCTGGACGAGGAGTACGACCCCGAGATGGTGCCGGAGGCCGAAGAGGCCGTCAACGCCGTGGGCAAGGCTGTGGACGAGCTGCAGCTGATGACCATGCTGAACGGTGAGTACGACCACAGCAACGCCATCCTGACCTTCCACGCAGGCACCGGCGGCACCGAGGCACAGGACTGGGCCGAGATGCTCTACCGTATGTACAACAAGTGGGCGCAGGCTCACGGCATGACCGTCGAGGTCCTGGACTATCAGGACGGCGACGAGGCCGGCATGAAGAGCGCTTCCATGATGGTCAAGGGCGCCAACGCCTACGGCCTGCTCAAGAGTGAGAACGGCGTCCACCGTCTGGTGCGCGTCTCTCCCTTTGACGCCAACGCCCGCCGTCAGACCAGCTTTGCTTCGCTGGAAGTCATGCCCGAGCTGGACAACACCATCCAGGTGGACATCCGCCCCGAGGACATCGAGATGCAGGTCTACCGCTCCTCCGGTGCCGGCGGCCAGCACATCAACAAGACTTCTTCCGCTGTCCGACTCATCCATAAGCCCACCGGCATCGTGGTCAGCTGCCAGACCCAGCGCAGCCAGTTCCAGAACCGCGACTACGCGATGGAAATGCTGAAGGCAAAGCTGTACCAGATCGCCAAGCAGCAGCACATGGATAAGATCGACGACATCAAGGGCGTCCAGAACGAGATCGCATGGGGCCACCAGATCCGCTCCTACGTCTTTATGCCCTACACGATGGTCAAGGACCACCGCACCAACTACGAGACCGGCAACGTGGACGCTGTCATGGACGGCGACCTCGACGGCTTCATCTTCGCTTACCTCAAGGCCGCAAGCCGTGGTGAGCTGCAGGATACGTAAGGCTTAAGGACTGGATAAAACAGAAGCACCCACCCTTTCCCGTGAAACGGGAGGGTGGGTGCTTTTTGTTGCCTTACGGGATGCGAAAGGCTCCCCCTTTGGGGGAGCTGTCACCGAAGGTGACTGAGAGGGCAAGGATGCTGACGGAGAATCATAAGCGCGGCGATGGCATCGCTCTGACAAAGGGGCTGCTTATCGCTGTATCGCGACTCTCGGGAGACGGGCTTGCCCTCTCCGTCATCGCTTGCGCGATGCCACCTCTCCCAAAGGGAGAGGCTTTCGCTCGCGGTAAAGTTTCGGGTCTTTACTCTAAATCTCCCAAAATCCCCGGCCAGAGCGCTTCCTCCTGCCGCATGGCGACGAAGCAGCAGTCGAGGTACATCTTGTTCACGGCGGCGACGATGGTGCCGCGCAGCAGACGCTTTTCGTCGTCGGCATCCGGGTCGAGGCCGCAGATGGTGCTGCTGGCACCGAAAATGTAGGGCAGGCAGTTCTCCACCTCGTCGCAGAAGTAGTCGTAGGCTTCGGCGGCGGTGCAGTGAGCCCGCTGCATCTGGAACAGAGTGTCGATGTTTTCCAGCGAGAGGACATTTTTAGACAATACGATATAGATGAGAGAAGCCAGCTGTTCGCGGGAATACTTCTTTTTGACGGGGTGGGAGATGACTCCTTTCTTGACGTAGTTGCTCACCATGGAGGGGGTGAGCTCCACCCCGGGGAAGCCCCGGAAGCAGCTGTTGACGAGCTGCACGGTCTGGTCGAGATACAGCCCCACGGAGGGCAGCTCCCGGTAGCGCGGCAGGGAAAACCCGGCGGCGCAGGCCGTGACACGGCGTTTCATTTCCTGATTCATGGTGGTAGTATAGCGCATTTTTGAGTCGGGGTCAACCGTTTATGAAAACAATATTAAGAATTTTACAAATCGCTTGACAGGTTTTTGAAAAACTGATATAGTGGACTCACCGAACGTAAAAAAAGCGGCGGACACCCGCCGGAATGGAGATAGATGAGATGAAACGAATCGTTGTGGACTCTTCTGCCAGCCTGTACAAGCTGGACGGCATTGATTTTGCTTCTGTGCCTCTGAAGATCGTGACCGACGAGAGGGAATACCTCGACGACGGCACGCTGGACGCCGTGGAGATGGCGACTGCCCTACGCACCTATAAGGGCAAGACCAGCACCTCCTGCCCCAACATCGGCGACTGGCTGGAGGCTTATGAGGGCGCAGATGAAATTTATGCCATCACCATCACCGGCACCCTGTCGGGCAGCTGCAACGCCGCCCAGCTGGCCGCAGAGGAGTATCAGGCAGAGCACCCGGGTGCTCAGGTCTTTGTGCTGGACAGCCTGTCTGCCGGCCCGGAGCTGGTGCTGCTGGCAGAGCATATCCGTGCGCTTATCAAAGAGGGCAGGGAGTTTGACGAGGTGTGCGAAGAGATGCTGCGCTACCGTCACCACACCCATCTGCTGTTCTCGCTGGAATCGCTGGCGAATCTGGCCCGGAATGGCCGCATAAAGCCCACTGTGGCCGCTGTGGCGCGGATGCTCAACATCCGGGTCATCGGCAAGGCCAGCGATGTGGGCGAACTGGACGTCCTCTGCAAGACCCGCGGCGAGCACGGCGCTCTCGAGCGCATCGTGCTGGAGCTCAAAGGCCACGGCTACACCAGCGGCAAGGTCATCATTGCCCACTGCGGCAACCCCGCCGCCGCCGAGCGCCTGATGCACATGGTGCGGGCTGTCTTCGAGGGCGCACAGGTGCGGGTGACCGAGTGCGGCGGCCTGTGCAGCTACTACGCCGAGCTGGGCGGTCTCATGGTGGGCTTCGAGGACGCGGACGCCTGAGCTTGAAATCTCCGCATCTCTGCGCTATACTATTCCCATAAAAATGCTGCCGAAGGGCAGCGGGGGAGGCGCAGATGTTCTTTCGGCTGCCGGTCGTACGGTTCTTCAATCATGTCATCAACAGGGCCACGGTCACAGTGGCCCTTGTTTTGCTACAGATTGGCTGGCTGCTCTGGGCCTTCTTCTCCCTCACCGCCGGAAAGGTGTGGGTGAATGCGGGGCTGAACGTCCTCAGCCTCTTCATCACCCTCTACCTCGTGCGGAAGGACGAGAACAGCGACTATAAGATCATCTGGCTCGTCCTCATCGGCATGATGCCGCTGCTGGGCGGTGCGCTCTATCTGGCCTTCGGCAACAAGGCCCCCGCCAAGCGGATGCGCCAGCGGATGCAGGCGGTGGAGCGCCAGCACACCGCCGACCTCGTCCAGCAGCCGGGCCAGACCGACGCCCTCGACCCCGCCAGCAGGGGACTGAGCCGGTATGTTTCGGAGTACGGGCCGTACCCCGCATGGAAAAACTCCACGGCAAAATATTACCCCTGCGGTGAGGCCATGTACCCTGACCTGCTGGCTGACCTCGAAAAGGCAGAGCGGTTCATTTTCCTCGAGTTCTTCATCGTCCGCACCGGCAAGATGTGGGATGGGGTAGAGGACATCCTCGTCCGCAAGGCGGCGCAGGGGGTGGACGTCCGGCTCATCTACGACGATTTCGGCAGTCTGCTGGGCCTGCCGTCCGATTTCGTGGTAAAGATGGAGCGGGCGCATATCCGCTGCATCCCGTTCAACCCGGTGATGCCGCTGGTGTCGCTGGTCATGAATCACCGCGACCACCGGAAGATCGTGGTCGTGGACGGAAATACAGCCTATACGGGCGGCATCAATCTGGCCGACGAGTATATCAATGAAGAAGAGAGGTTCGGCTACTGGAAGGACGCAGCCCTCCGCACCGAGGGCGCGGCGGTCTGGAACTTCACGGTGATGTTCCTCGACCACTGGAACGCCTTCCGCCCCAGCGAGGAGGATTATACGCCCTTTATGCCTCAGGCTGAGTCCCTGTCTGCCCAGTCGGACGGAGTGATACAGCCCTACGGGGACAGCCCGCTGGACGAAGAGGCTCTGGCCGAGACGGTCTACCTGAATATCATCAATCAGGCTCAGCGGTATGTCTATATCTACACGCCCTACTTCGCGGTGGGCGAGACCATGCTGGAAGCCCTCAAGGCGGCGGCAAAGCGGGGCGTGGACGTCCGGCTGGTGCTGCCGGGCATCCCGGACAAGAAGCTCGTCTTCCGGCTGACCCGCTCCTATTATGTGCCGCTGCTCCGGGCGGGAGTGCGCATCTACGAGTTCACGCCCGGCTTCCTCCACGCCAAGTGCTACGTCAGCGACGACCGCGCCGCCGTGGTGGGCAGCATCAACATGGATTACCGCAGCCTCTTCCTCCACTTTGAGTGCGGGGCGCTGCTGCTCTATAACAGTCAGGTCATTGCGCTGCGGGACGATGTGCTCCGCACCCTGCCGGAGTGCCGGGAAGTGCAGCTGGCCGACTGCCGCACCTCGCTGGCCGGGACGCTGCTGGACAGTGTGCTCCGCCTGCTGAGCCCGCTGATGTGAGGGATACTGCGGTGGAATAAGTGGCAATATGGCTATTTAATAATATATCTACGTTATATTTTGCCAGTTTGCCAACTTGGCATTCTGCCCCTTTTGGCAAAGTGGGGTCAGAGTGCCAGCTGTTTACCAGATTGCCACAGTGGCAAAGTGCGATTTTGCATGATATAACGTCAATATTGTCCCACTTTGCCAGATAACACGTCGGTCTCAGAGCAAACGTGCATGATTGGCGCTGTGTCGGGCTATACTACTCCCAAAGAGATGAAAGGGAGCGTAACGCTTATGACACAGAGACAAAAAGCTCTTCTGAGCTGTGCCGTGGCGGCGGCACTGCTGCTGTCCGGCTGCCGCAAAGGCAGCAGCGATTCCGGCAGCATGAGCAGTTCGAACGCCATGTCCGGCTCGTCCGGCAGCGCCAGCACCACCCAGACCGGCGGCTGGAAGACCGGCCTCGGCATCCTGACCGAGGCTTCCGATGAGGCCCGCACCGGCACCATCCATACCATCGCCGCCGCCGTCCTGCTGGACGGAGACGGCAAGCTGGCCGACGTGATGCTGGATGAGCTGGAAGTGGAAGTTACCGCCGACGGCAAAGGCGTCGTCACCATGCCCACCGACTACCGCACCAAGCGCCAGAAAGGGGACGACTATCCGCTGGCAGCGGCATCTTCGCTGAAAAAGGGCTGGGCCGAGCAGGCCGATGACTTCGCCGACTACCTCACCGGCATGACGCCCGAGCAGGCATCCATGCTGGAAACGGATAAGGACGGCAAGGCCACGGACGCCGATCTGCTGTCCGGCTGCACCATCCGGGTGGATCAGTACCGCGACGCCGTGGCGAAAGCCTGCACGAATGCGTCCGCCCTCGGCGCGGCGAAGGGCGACCGGGTGAGCCTCGGCGTGGAGGCGGAGAATGCCTCTTCGGACATCACCGCCACCGACGACAAGGATGTGAACGCAGAAGTTGACCTTACCGTCGTGGCCCTGACGCTGGATGCCGATGGCCGTGTGACCAGCGCCATCGGCGACATGGCAGAGCCGGCGCTGACCATCGCGGCAGACGGCGGCGTCACCGCCCCGGACACCGTCCGCTCCAAGCTTGAGCTGGGCGACAGCTACGGGATGCGGAACGCATCCAGCCTCGGCAAGGAGTGGTACGAGCACAGCGAGGGCTATTGCAGCTACCTCAAGGGCAAGACGGAGAAAGAGGCGGCGGACATCCCTGCCGACGGCTCGGACGCCGACCTCGCGGCCCTCTGCACCATCTCCATCGACGCTTTGCAAAAGGCCGCAGGGGATGCGTTTGAGAATGCGTCGCTGTGACAGAAAAAATCCCTCCTGACTTGACATCGGGAGGGAGAGTTGTTATACTAATAATAGAAAGGGCGCTGCGACAAGCGGTCAGCCCGGTTCAAGAGATTAGATTTTCAATGTGAAAACCGTCACCCTGCCCGGTGGCGGTTTTCGCGTTTTACTCTGATCGTAAAAACACATCCGAAAAGATGAAACGTCAAAGTAATCGGCATATGCCCACCCCCTTTGCGGAAGTGTGGCTGACCGCCTGCCGTTGTTTGCAGCGCCCGCTGCTTTTACGAGCAGCACCTATAGCATATCACAAGCTTCGACAAATAGCAAGGAAACACCTGTGTTTCTTCCCTGAAATCTGCAAAAAGCGAGAAGGGAAGGAGCGAGGGTGTTTTTTTCTTTTGTACAAATACAGCAAAACCCCTGCTGGAACGGTGCGGTCTGCGGTCAAATTTGCGCGAAAAGGCCTGAAATCTGCATGAATCGCACTTGCCCGGGGGGGGGGGAATGGTATAATAAAATCACCGAGACACACCCCACGATTGGAGGTAGCGACGATGAAAACTGCAAAACGACTCCTTGCCCTTGCCCTCGCGGGCGTGATGGCGCTGGCCCTGCTCACCGGATGCTCGGACAGCGGCTCCCAAGCCAAGCAGGTGGAAGAGTATTTCCGGTACAGGAGGGGACAATTTGCTTACTATCAGAAGGACGAGACGCTGGACAGAAAGCTCAAGGTCATCGCACGGCAGTTCCAGCCGAGCTGGCTGGCTGGTGAAGGAGATAAGCTGACCGAGGAGGCACGGAACATCATTAAAAATGAATTGAAGGACTATCTGGTGACAGGCAGTGTCTATCTTTGGTATGGAGAAGTGAAGCCGTGCCAGAGTGCGCTGGCGCAGGCGGAGAGTATGAAGCAATGCGCTATGGTAGGGTTTGGCAGGTATGATCCGTCGTCAGGCACCGCTCTGAACGCCATAGCCTTTACAATGACGGGCAAAAAGAGTGACGGCCGCCGCTATTACCTCGCACTGCGAACAGACGCTACCATCAAGACCCCGCAGACTTGACACAGGAGGAAACGACGATGAAATGGAAAAAGCTGTTTGCCCTTGCCCTTGCTGGCGTGATGACACTGGCCCTGCTCACCGGCTGCGGCGATAAGCCGGAGGACACCCTCCGTGCCGAGGCTCTGGCAGACATCATAAATGTGCGGTATGATAAGAACATCACCTGCGAGGCCGACCCGCAGCTGAGTGAGGCGGCGGAGAGGTACACACAGGTGAGCTCTGGGGAGGGAAGCATTAACGGCTTGAGAGCGACTTTCGTCTCTGACGGCTCTCAGTCTCGCACAGCTCTCTTGAATACCATCGGCATCGCCCCCGGCACCACCAACAAACAGGTCATCTTCTACAATGGAGAGGACAGAGGCTCGGACGACCCCGTCAAGCAGGCCATCGACCTCTGTGACGACTACAGACTGGTACTGCCGGAACCGGATGGGAATACTTGGTACAAGCCCGGATTCCTTGCATCCAGCTACCGGGTCGGCTTCGGAAGGTGGAAGGATGAGAATGGCAAACCCAGGCTCTTCGTCATCATGGTAGGCGACATCCCGGGGAGAAGCTGACGCTCTTTGCGGCAGCGTCCTAGCCCTCTCCGTCTGCTTCGCAGCCACCTCTCCCATAGGGAGAGGCACTGGCGTGCCGGTCAGGCCCACGCGGGACGAGCAAAGTTTGTTTTTATCGTAAACAGTAGTGCCCTGCTACAGAGGGCAGCAACTTCTAGACAAGAGCACCTTGTCAAGCTGCTGTGAATCTCTGTAGCAGGGCACTATATTTTATGCCATATTGAGCTTCCAGCGGTCAGCACAGAGTTGCCCGGCCTGCCAATGGCTCCCCCCTCTGGGGCAACGGCGACGACCGCCGCCAGCGGCGGAAACAGGGAGGAGCTGTTGGGGCAGCGGCCAGCAGGATGCAAGCGACAGCGAAGCAGACGCTGGGTGCCGCAACCCGGCCTTGGCGAGCGAAGCGCCTGAGAGGTTGTACGAAGGACAGCCTGCCCGTGAGCCGCAGCCGTGCCGGAAAGGCACGGCTTTGTTCAATTTTCCTATGTCCCTCCCTTGAATACAGGCGGAAACCGTCAAAACGCGAAAAAATCGGTTTTCCTCTTGCCAAACGGGGCAAAACGCGCTATTCTATAGTCACAGTTTAACAATTTAGCATGGTAAAGCGGTAAAACGAAGCGCCGCTTCTGCTGAATCTGAGGGAGGAATTTGTATATGAAACGTCTGGTCTCTGCTTTTCTGGCCGGTGCGATGGCACTGAGCCTTGCCGCCTGCGGCGGTTCTGCATCCACTTCCACGGCTGCTTCTTCTGCCGCCGCTTCTGCCGCCCCGGCAAGCTCCGCGGCCGCTGACAGCGACCTGGCTTATATCCAGTCCAACGGCAAAATGGTCATCGGCTACACCGTCTATGAGCCGATGAACTACACCGACGCCGACGGCAGCTTCACCGGTTTCGATACCGAGCTGGCCACCGCCGTCTGCGGGAAGCTGGGTGTCGAGCCGGAGTTCGTGGAGATCAACTGGGACACCAAGGAGACCGAGCTGGCTGCAAAGAGCATCGACTGCATCTGGAACGGCCTGACCCTCACCGATGACCGCGAGGAGAACATGGCCTGCACCAAGCCCTACGTCAAGAACGCCCAGGTCGTCGTGGTGAAGGACGGCACCGACTACACCTCCACCGCCGACCTCATCGGCAAGACTGTGGTGGCCGAGGCTGGTTCTGCCGGTGAGACCACCATCACCGAGAACGCCGACCTGTCTCAGGCTGATTTCATCTCCAAGGCTGTTCAGACCGACTGCCTGATGGAAGTCGCCGCCGGTACTGCTGACGCCGCCATCCTCGACCTGACTCTGGCCTCGGCCATGATCGGCGAGGGTACCGACTACGCAAACCTCAAGATGGTGGATGAGCTGAACGTCGAGGAGTACGGCGTGGCCTTCCGCAAGGGCAGCGACGTGGCCGAGGCTGTGGACAACGCTTTCGACGAGCTGAAGGCTGACGGCACCATGCAGGCTCTGGCCGACAAGTACGGCCTGACTCTGGCTGAGTAACTTACATTATAAACGGATAGGTGTAGTGATTCTGTGACTGTGATTTTGGAGCGTCTGACCGGCGCATTCGCGCTCAACTGTGAGCTGTTCTTTCTGACCTTGCTGTTTTCGCTGCCGCTGGGCCTTGTGGTGGCCTTTGGCTCCATGAGCCGGTGCGCACCGCTGCGGGGCGTCGTCAAGACCTTCGTGTGGGTCATCCGCGGCACGCCGCTGATGCTCCAGATCATCGTCATCTACCTTGGCCCCGGCCTGCTGGGTATGACCAACCCCTGGCCATCCGGCTCTTCGGGCCGTCTGGTGGCGGCGGTGGTGGCTTTCGCCATCAACTACGCCTGCTACTTCTCTGAGATCTACCGCGGCGGCATCGAGGCTGTGCCGAAAGGCCAGACCGAGGCCGGTCAGGTGCTGGGCATGACCAGGAGCCAGATCTTCTTCAAGGTCACGCTCCTGCAGGTCGTCAAGCGCATCCTGCCCCCGATGGGCAACGAGGTCATCACGCTGGTGAAAGATACCTCGCTGGCGAACGTCATCGCCAACAAGGAGATCATCATGATGGCAAAGGAGTACAGCGCCAAGGGCCTTATCTGGCCGCTGTTTTCCACCGCGATCTTCTTCCTCGTCTTTGTCGGCGCACTCACCCTGCTGCTGGACTGGGCCGAGAAAAAGATGGACTATTTCCGCTGTTAAGGAGGATACTGAATTATGGCATTACTCGAAGCCTCCGGCATCGGGAAGAATTTCGGCGAGACGAAGGTTCTCAGGGACATCTCGCTCACACTGGAACAGGGCGAGGCGCTGGCCATCATCGGCTCGTCCGGTTCAGGAAAGACGACGCTGCTGCGCTGCCTGAATTTCCTTGAGCGTCCCGACACCGGCGTCATCCGGGTGAACGGCGAGACCATGTGGGACGCCGCCGACCCTGCCACCCAGCGGGAGAGCGAGGTGCGGAAAAAGCGCCTCCACTTTGGCCTCGTGTTCCAGAACTTCAACCTCTTCCCCCAGTACACCGCGCTGGAAAACGTGATGCTGGCGGGGGAGCTTCTGGCAAAGGAGCAGCCCGACTACAAGGCCGACAAAAAGGCCATCCACGCCCAGCTGGAGGCACAGGCCCGTGACCTGCTGGCCCAGATGGGCCTGTCGGAGAGGGCAGGCCACTACCCCCACCAGCTCTCCGGCGGTCAGCAGCAGCGGGTGGCCATCGCCCGCGCACTGGCGCTCCACCCGGACATCCTCTACTTCGATGAGCCCACCAGCGCCCTTGACCCGGAGCTGACCGGCGAAGTCCTCCGCGTCCTGCGGGACCTCGCCGACCGAAAGACCACCATGATCATCGTCACCCATGAGATGCACTTCGCCCGCGACGTGGCCGACCGCATCCTATTCATGGACGGCGGCGTCGTGGTGGAGGAAGGCCCGGCCCGCCAGCTCATCGACCACCCCCAGGAGGAGCGCACCAAGCAGTTTTTGGCGCACTACGCTGAATAAGACAGGCTATGGCCCTCCCCGCTCGGGAGGGCTTTTTTGCGCCACTCACGCCGAAAACACCACGATTCGCGCAGATTTTATTTACATTCTCTAAATTTTTTGGTAAGCTTGTGTCAAGAAAGGATGATTCTTCAAAAGACGAACCGACCAAAGGAGGACAGACTATGAGACTGAAAAGCGCACTCCGGCGGGGCGTGGCCGCCGCCGTCATCGCGGGCATCGTGGTGAGCTCCGGCATCCCGGCCTATGCGGCCCGGTGGGACATCGCCGACGGCGACATTACGGTCAAAGGTGCGAGCGATGAAAGCGGAAACTATAACAAAGTCAAGCAGGGCAACAACGAGTTCAAGAAGGATGAGGGGGACACCGTCATCACCGGCGAGTCGAAGGAGCATACCGTCACCATCGACACCTCCAAGGGCAACGTGGACGTCACCTTCGACGACCTGAAGATCGACGTCAGCGGAAAGAAGGAGGGGGATGGCAACGATGACGGCCCTGTCCGGGAGAGCAATGCAGCCGTCACCGTGCAGGGCGGCGGCGATGCCACCATCGAGCTGGACGGCGACAACAAGCTGAAAAGCGGCAGCTGCAAAGCGGGTCTTGAGAAGGACGATGAAATGTCTGAAGATGGCGAAACCATCTCTGGCACTCTGACCATCAAGGACGACAAGGGCAAGGACGGCTCCCTCACCGCTGAGGGCGGCGACGGCGGCGCAGGCATCGGCGGGGGAAAGGAGAGTACCGGCAGCGGCATCACTATCCGGGGCGGCACCATCAAGGCTGTGGGCGGGAGCAACGCGGCCGGCATCGGTGACGGTGCAGGCCGGGCAACCGGCCCTACCGACGACCCGAACCCGGGAGACCTCTACATCTGCGGCGACGCCGAGGTGACGGCCAAGGCGGGGAGTCAGATATTGGATGCCAAGGCCCCGGCCATCGGCGGAAAGTACGGCGAAGTACCCACGGATGCCCTTTCTGACGAGGAACATAATGTGACAGGAGGACGGCTGACCCGTCTGAACGCGGACGGCACCGTGATGGAGGGGATGGGCTACGACTACACCTCCGTCCCCACGCCCCAGCCGGACGACGAGGACGACGATGACGTCCCGCCCCCGGCACAGGAGAACGCCCCCGAACCCCTGCCCGGCGGCATGGTGGTGGGCGGCTTCTTTTCCAGCCGGGTCACCATCCAGCGGTTGGATTCTGCTTTGGCCATTATTGAGAGCACCGACCCCATGGTCGGCAGCGTAAAGGCCGGCGACGCCGGAGAGGTCCTCACCCCGGGGGGTGTGGTGCTTATTGAGAGCGCCGCCCCCCGCTCCACCGTCACCACCGACATCTCCAGCCTCCGGGAGGACGGCGTGGAGGACATCTTCTTCCGCTATGAGGACACCATGACCCACTATAGCGTGGACAAGATGGCCGACGCGGCGGGCGAGGACGCTGACGTGGAGCTGAAGCAGAACAGGGAGGACATCAGCCTCCGGCTGGACGGCGAAACGCGGGACGACCTGTCGGAGCGCTATCAGGAGTGGGTGCCGGTGCAGACGCCAGAGCCGCAGGAGCGGCTGATATTGACCCACGAACACGAAGAGGTAGAGCGAAAAACGAGTGAAGAACTCAGACGTGAACTCGACGAATTACTGAAACAAGAGCGGGAGATGGGCTTCCAATTTGCGAAAAAAAGGGACGACCGCCCGAGTTTGGATTGGTGGCTCGAGCCTACGAGAGCGGAAACGCCGAGAATCGGGCTTGAGGAGTCCCTGAAACAGCTGGCTTCCCGATTTGAGGCCATCGCTCCCGAGGAGGATAAGCCACGGCTTTTCCTGCTGGAAACCACCGTCCCGGATGGCACAAAGTATACCAATCTGTTGGAGAGTGACCTGCGGAGCTATACCGACCTTGGTGACGACTGGGACGACCTGCCGGATACCCAGGGTGAGATAAAGCTCTGGATACCGGAGGACTTGGAGAAGGCCAAACTCTGGATACCGGAGGACTTGGAGCATCTCATAAGCCCCTCAAAGGAGAGCCTGAGCCGCATCGACGGCATTGCATGATACACAAAACGAAAGGAAATGTACTATGAGACTGAAGAGCGCACTCCGGCGGGGCGTGGCCGGACCTCGAGGCCAGCATGGCAGGCGGGATGATTCCGCCCAGCAGACCGAGGCAGGCCCTCGCGGGGCACAGGCAAGCAGAGACGGCGATAAGACCGGTGAACCCCGCGGCCCTCGGGGCCGGCACGCGGGACGCGGAAACTGACCTGCGCACAATCACCAAAAACCACCGATAGAAAATAGCAATGTTGTACGAAGAAATCTGAGAAAAACCCCTTGCAAAATCACGATGAGCTGAGTATAATACCATTCATGAAACGCAAAACGTCCTGCCCCTCGTCCGGCAGGGCGTTTTTGTCGGTAAAGATTCGGCAAAGAAATGTTAAGTGACCGCCCGGGGAGGGGCTTTGTATGACAAAAGACATGACACAGGGCAGCCCGCTCAAGCTCATCCTTGCCTTTGCGGTGCCGCTGATGCTGGGCAGTCTGTTCCAGCAGTTCTACAATCTGGCCGATACCATCATCGTGGGCCGCTTCGTGGGCGTGGATGCGCTGGCGGCGGTGGGCAGCGTGGGCGGCCTGAACTATCTGGTGCTGGGCTTCGTCAACGGCATCGCCTGCGGCTTCTCCATCCCCATCTCGTGGACCTTCGGCGCGAAGGACTACAGAGAGATGCGGCGCTACACCGCCAATACCGTCTGGCTGAGCCTCTTTTTCGCCGTCGTGCTCACGGTGGTGACGGTGGCCCTGACCCGGGGGGTGCTGGTCTGGACCAACACCCCCGACAACATCATCGACATCGCGGACATCTACATCCGCACCATCTTCTGGGGCATCCCCTTCACCCTGCTGTACAACGTCACCAGCGCCCTCATGCGCGCGCTGGGCGACAGCAAGCGGCCGCTCTATTTCCTGCTGGTGGCCAGCGTGCTGAACATCGGCCTCGACCTGCTCTGCATCCTCACCTTCCGGATGGGGGCGTTCGGCGCGGCCTTCGCCACCGTGTTCAGTCAGGCGGTGGCGGGCATCGGCAGTCTCATCTACATCGGCCGCCACTACCCGGAGCTGAAATGGAGCAGGGAAGAGGGCCGTCTGAGCGCCAGCCACTGCCTCAAGCTCTGCAACATGGGCATCCCTATGGGCCTGCAGTGCAGCATCACTGCCATCGGCAGCGTCGTGCTGCAGGGCGCGGTGAACGGTCTGGGCAGCAGCATCGTGGCCGCGCAGACCGCAGGCAGCAAGGCCGCCCAGTTCCTCTCGGTGCCGCTGGAGAGCATCGGCACCGCCATGACCACCTACGCCAGCCAGAACATGGGCGCTCACGACCTCAAGCGTGTGGACCGGGGCGTCAATACCGCGCTGGGCATTGGCTGCGTCTACAGCGTGGCATCCTTCCTCATCCTGCGTGTGCTGGATGTGCCGCTCATCAGCCTCTTCCTCGAGAGCAGCGAGGTGGAGATCATGGCGAATGCCCGCAGCTTCATCTTCTGGAACAGCGTGTTCTACATCCCGCTGGCTGTCCTCATCATCTACCGCTACACCATCCAGGGCCTGGGCTATTCCGGCCTTGCCATGTTCGCGGGCGTGGCCGAGATGGTTGCCCGTGCCATGGTGGGCTTCTGGTTCGTGCCGCTCTGGGGCTACTTTGCGGCCTGCATCGCCAACCCTGTGGCATGGTTCTTCGCCTGCTTCTTCCTCATCCCGGCGTACTTTGCAGTGCGCAATCGGCTGATGAAAGAGCTTGCCGCAGCGCGGGTGGAGGATTGACCCTCTCAGTCTCGCTCCGCTCGCCAGCTCTCCCAAAGGGAGAGCCTTTGGCAGGCCGGTCAACTTCCTACTGGACGCCTGAGGCGTAATATGGCGTAAAAGGGCGGGCCTTGCTACAGAGGGCAGGCTCGTCTTTGTACAACCTCTCCGTCACGCCTGCGGCGTGCCACCTCTCCTTGTAGGAGAGGCTTTGGCAGGCCGGGCCACTTTCCGCTGACCGCTGAAAGCTCAATATGGCATAAAATATAGTGCCCTGCTACAGAGATTCACAACAGCTTGACAAGGGATATTGTCCCGAAGCTGCTACCCTCTGCAGCAGGGCACTGCTGTTTTCGGATAGAGTGAGCTTTGCTCGTCCCGCGTGGGCCTGACCGACACGCCAGTGCCTCTCCCTCTGGGAGAGGTGGCTGCGAAGCAGACGGAGAGGGCAAGGACGCTGCCGGAGAGCCTCAAAGCCCACCCCTCATATTTACAAATCCCCCCAAAACCGCTATACTATATATAGTTGTGTCAAAACGAGGAGGCGGGACGATGGAGCAGGAGCTGGAACGGCTGGAAGGCACGGTAGAGGACATCATCTACCTGAACGAGGACAACGGCTACACCGTATTCGAGGTGTCGGGCGGCGGTGTCGTCACCGTTGTGTGCGGCATGGTGGGAGAGCTCCACGCGGGCGAAAGCGTCGTCTGCCGGGGCAGGTACGAGAACCACGCCACCTATGGCCGACAGTTCCACGCACAGGAGTGCGAGACGGATATGCCCAAAGACCTCGAGGCCGTCTACGCCTTCCTCGCCAGCCGGTCGCTGCCCTACATCGGGGCTCGGACGGCGGATAAGATCATTGACAAATTCGGCGCGGCGGCGCTGGAAGTGATCGCCAACGACCCCGCCCAGCTCACCCTCATCCCGAGCATCTCGGCGGACAAGGCCGACCGCATCCAGCAGGAGTTCAAGCGGATGTTCGGAATGCGGGAGCTCATTGCCTATCTGGCTCAGTTCGAGATCAGCCCCCGCCGGGCGATGGAGGTCTTCCGTACCTTCGGGCCGGGGGCCATGCAGGCCATCCAGCAGAACCCCTACCTGCTCTGCGGGGAGCCGCTGCAGCTGGACTTCCGCCACGCCGACAGCATCGCCCAGTATTACCAGATGGCAGGGGACTGCGCCCAGCGGCTGGAAGCCGCCCTCCTGCGCACCCTGCGCCACAACGCCGGCAACGGCCACACCTGTCTGCCCCGGGCGCAGCTGCTGGAAACAGCGTCGAACTTCATCCACCAGCCCCCCGAAAAGCTGGCGGAGGCGCTGGACAGCTGCATCCAGACCGGGAAACTGGCGGTGCGGATGTTCGACGGCACACCGTATATTTATCTGCCGGATCTGCTGGCCGCAGAGCAGGACATCGCCGACCGTCTGGCCATGCTGACCAGGCGCGGGAAGCAGACGGCCCGAAACCTCGACAAGAACATCCAGATTCTGGAACTGGCGCAGGGCTTTGCTTACGCGCCGCTCCAGAAGGAAGCCATCCGCAAGGCCATGACCGAGAACTGCCTTGTCCTCACCGGCGGCCCCGGCACCGGCAAGACCACCACGGTCAACGCCATCCTGCAGCTGCTGGAGAACGAGGCCGAACGGGTGGCCCTCTGCGCTCCCACAGGCCGCGCCGCCAAGCGTCTGAGCGAGCTGACGGGCCGGAAAGCCTCCACCATCCACCGCCTGCTGGAAGTGGACTACACCGGCGGCGTGGTCAGCTTCATCCACAACGACAAGAACCTGCTCAAGTGCGACGTCGTCATCCTCGACGAGATGAGTATGGTGGACGTCAAGCTGTTCCAGGCCCTCATTGCGGCACTGCGGTACAGCTGCCGTATTATTATGGTAGGCGACGCCGACCAGCTGCCCAGCGTCGGCCCGGGCAATATCCTCGGCGAGACTATCCGCTCCGGGCTGGTGCCGACGGTCTGCCTCAACGAGATATTCCGGCAGGCCGCTCAGAGCCTCATCGTGGAGAACGCCCACCACATCATCTCGGGCGAACCGCTGAAAAAGGGCGGAAAGACGGACGATTTCTTCTTCCTCGAAGCCGACGGCGACGCGGCCCAGAAGCTGGTCTGCGACCTTGTGACCACCCGTCTGCCCCGCAGCTACCAGTTCGACCCGGTGAAGGATATTCAGGTGCTCTGTCCCACGAAGCTCGGCCCCACCGGCACCCAGGCCCTCAACGCGGAGCTGCAGGCCATGCTCAACCCGCCCAGGAAGGGCAAGCCGGAGCTGCAGAGCGCGGCCCGGGTCTTCCGGGTGGGGGACAAAGTGATGCAGGTGCGCAATAACTACGAGATAACGTGGCAGCGCATCGGCGGGGAACAGGGCGTGGGTGCCTACAACGGCGACATCGGCATCGTGGAGTCCATCGACGTGCGCAGCCGCTCCATGGTGGTGCGGATGGACGACCGGCGGCTGGTCTACCCGGCGGAGAACCTCAACGAGCTGGAAATCGCGTATGCCATCACGGTACACAAAAGCCAGGGCAGCGAGTTCCCGGCGGTCATCCTCCCGGCGGCGCAGGTGCCGCCCCGCCTGTGCTACCGCAACCTCTTCTATACCGGCGTCACCCGCGGGCGGAAGCTCTGCATCGTGGTGGGCCGGCGGGACGTGGTGAACCGGATGATGTCCAACATCCGCCAGAACCTGCGCTACAGCGGCCTGGCCGCTCTGCTGGCCCAGGCTCTGCCACCGGAAAATTTGTCGGCAATATGATGCTTTCCGGGGGCGAGCTGGCCCTCTCAGTCACCTTCGGTGACAGCTCCCCCAAAGGGGGAGCCACTGGCGTGCCGGGCAACTCTGCGCTGACCGCTGAAAGCTCAATATGGCGTAAAAGATAGTGCCCTGCTACAGAGATTCACAACAGCTTGACAAGGAATATTGTCCCGAAGCTGCTGCCCTCTGTAGCAGGGCACTACTGTTTCCGAAAAAATAAGGCTTTGCTCGTCCCGCGTGGGCCTGACCGGCACGCCAGTGCCTCTCCCTATGGGAGAGGTGGCATTGCGAAGCAATGACGGAGAGGGCAAACCCCCGCAGAGGGTTTCTTTTTCTCCTCAGATATGCTATACTATAATGTGTTTTGATGACCCGCGCCCGGAGATGGGCGATGGAAATAGAGAATGGGCAGCAGAGAAAGGAAATATCACGATTATGGCACAGAACGACATCGGTATCGATCTTGGTACGACGACCATCATCATCGCGCAGGAGGGGCAGGGCGTCGTGCTCAACCAGCCCAGCGTGGTGGCGGTGGATACCCGCAAGAACTGCGTGCTTGAGGCCGGCGACAAGGCCCTTGCAATGGTGGGCCGCACGCCCAACTACATCTCCGCCATCTTCCCGCTGAAGGATGGCGTCATCAGCGACCACACCATGACCCGGGAGCTCATCTGCCGCTTCGTCAATCAGGTCTACAGCTCCCACATGGTCAAGCCCCGTGTGGCCGTCTGTGTGCCTGCCGCCATCACCGGCATCGAGAGCGACGCTGTGGTGGAGGCCGTCATGGCTGCCGGTGCGCGTCAGGTCTACCTCATTGATGAGCCTATCGCCGCAGCTCTCGGCTCCGGCATCGACATCACCGTGCCGGATGGCCGGATGATCATCGACATCGGCGGCGGCACCACCGACATCGCCGTGCTGAGCCTCGGCGGCAAGGTCAAGGCCACCAGCGTCCGCGTGGCCGGCAACCACTACGACGAAGAGATCCTGAAGTTCGTGCGCAACAAGTTCAGCATCGCCATCGGCCAGCGCACCGCGGAGAACCTGAAAAAGAACGTGGCCTGCTGCCCCCAGAAGGCAGATTTCAACGAGACCATGGAGATCAAGGGCCGCAGCCTGCTCACCGGCCTGCCCGTGCGTGTCAATGTCTCCACCGCCGACCTCTACGAGCCGGTCATGCGCCTGAGCGAGCAGATCGGCACCGCCGCCCATCAGGTGCTGGAGAAGACTCCTCCGGAGCTGGCCGGCGACATCTACCGCAACGGCGTCGTCCTCACCGGCGGCGGCGCACAGCTCCACGGCCTGCCGGAGTACCTGAGCCAGGAGCTGAAGGTGGAAGTGACCGTCTCGCCTGACCCCGTCAACTGTGTCGCGCTGGGTACGGCCATGAGCCTGCGTCTGGGCGACAAGCTGGAGACCGGCTTCATGGACGCCACCCCCCGCATGGGCCGCCGCTGAGAGGGAAGCGCTGTTCACAGAACCGTGAAAAACAATATGATTTTTGTTCATAGTTGTTGAATCGACCCGGAAAATATTGTATAATATCTTCAAATCGCTTTTTGCCGCCCGTCCCCCGGGCGGCAAAGAAAAAAGTAAATAGGAGGAAGACCATGGATTTAGGTTATGATGTGATCGTTACCATAACCGGTATTGTGCTGGTGTTTCTGATCCTCGTCCTGCTGATGGCCATCATCACGCTGGAGGGCAAGATCTTTGACGCCATGAACAACAAGAAGGCAGCCGCCAAGGCGGCGTCTGCTGCAAAACCGGCTGCTCCTGTGAAACAGGCCGCTGCGCCCGCACCTGCAAAGGCTGCTGCCCCGCAGGTGGAGGCAGGCATCCCCGGCGACGTTGTGGCAGCCATCATGGCAGCCATCTACTCTATGGGCAACGGCAAGTATGTGCTGAAGGCAGTCCGCCGCGGCAAGAATGGCTGGGGCAAGGCTGGCGTCAACGACACCACCGCGCCCTTTTGACACAGGAGGAAAAACATGACTCAGTTTATTGATACTCTGGTCGGTATTTTCCAGAGTTCCGGTTTTGCCCGGTTCGGTGAGCCGGGCGGCTGGCTGTACGCAGTGATGATCTGCGTAGGCTGCTTCCTGCTCTACCTCGCTATCGTCAAAGAGTTTGAGCCTCTGATCCTGCTGCCCATGGCGTTCGGCATGATCCTGGCCAACCTCCCCGGCAGCGGCGTCATCCATATGCAGTACTTCGTCGGCGACGGCCTCGAGCACCCGATGTGGGTCGAGATCCTGAACAACGGCGGTTTGGCTGATATGCTCTACATGGGCGTCAAGCTGGGCATCTACCCGCCGCTGATCTTCCTCGGCATCGGCACCATGACCGACTTCGCCCCCCTGATCTCCAACCCCAAGAGCCTGCTGCTGGGCGCTGCCGCTCAGTTCGGCATCTTTGGTACTTACATGGGCGCTCGTCTGCTGGTCGCTACCGGTCTGGTGGACTTCACCCAGAAGCAGTCTGCTGCTATCTCCATCATCGGCGGCGCAGACGGCCCCACCGCTATCTTCGTCACCTCCCGTCTGGCTCCTGAGCTGCTGGGCTCCATCGCCGTCGCGGCCTACAGCTACATGGCTCTGGTGCCTGTTATCCAGCCGCCTATCATGAAGGCTCTGACCTCTAAGAAAGAGCGTACCGTCGTGATGAAGCAGCTGCGCACCGTGACCAAGACCGAGAAGATCATCTTCCCCATCATGGTCGCCATCGTCGTCTCCCTCATCGTGCCGGATGCCGCCGTTCTGGTCGGTATGCTGATGCTGGGCAACCTGATGAAGGAGTGCGGCGTCGTGGACCGTATCCAGAAGACCGCCGGCAATGAGCTGATGAACATCATCACCATCTTCCTGGCTCTGTCTGTTGGCTGCACCACCTCTGCAAACACCTTCCTGAACAGCCGCACCCTGTTCATCATCGTGCTGGGCCTCATCGCATTCTCCTTCGGCACTGCTGCCGGTGTTCTCTGCGGCAAGGTCATGTATATCCTGACCGGCGGTCAGGTCAACCCCCTGATCGGTTCCGCCGGCGTTTCCGCTGTGCCTATGGCTGCCCGTGTTTCTCAGAAGGTCGGCCAGAGCGAGAACCCCTCCAACTTCCTGCTGATGCACGCAATGGGCCCCAACGTGGCCGGTGTTATCGGCTCCGCCGTCGCTGCTGGTATCCTCATCAACATCTTCGGCTAAGCATTTCCTGAGATCCCCGCTCCATCGTGGTATTGACTGCGGTGGGGCGGTTTTTTGTTTGCATTGTTTTTGTGTACAACTTTTTTGAAATGTGATATACTATATTTTAAGTGATATATCCAGAAATGATTGAAAAGAACAGGTGAAACAATGGCAACAGATCTCGCACAACAATTCTGCGCTTTGCGTGATACGTATATCGAAAAGCAGTTCGGACGCCTGAACGATATGCAGCGGGAGGCGGTGTTCACCACCAACGGCCCTCTGCTCATCCTCGCGGGTGCAGGCAGTGGAAAGACCACCGTGCTGGTCAACCGCATCGCCAACCTCATCCGCTTCGGCTCGGCCCACGGCTCCAGGTGGACGCCCCGGGAGGTGACGGAGGACGATGTGAAAGCCCTGCGCACCGCCATCATGACCGGCACCGACGCCCCGTCGTGGCTGGACGGGATGCTGCGGAAGGACGCCGTCCGGAGCTGGAACGTCATGGCCATCACCTTTACCAACAAGGCTGCCGGTGAGCTGAAAGAGCGTCTGCGCCGGATGCTGGGCGGGGAAGAGGGCGACGAGGTGTTCGCCTCCACCTTCCACTCGGCCTGCGTCCGCATTCTCCGCCGCTGGGCCGAGGAGATCGGCTACCCCCGCAGCTTTACCATCTACGACAGCGACGACTCCCAGCGTGTCATGAAGGCTGTCTACAAAGAGCTGAGCGTGGACGACAAGTTCTTCCCGGTCAAAAGCGCCATCAACCAGATGAGCCGCTGGAAAGACCAGCTCATCAGCCCCGCCGAGGCCCTGAAGACCCCGGCCCGGGACACGAAGGGCGCCCTTGCGGCCAAGGTCTATGCCGCCTATGAAAAGAAGCTCAGGGAGGCCGGCGCTTTCGACTTCGACGACCTCATCTACCAGACGGTCATCCTGCTGTCGGAGCACGAGGACGTGCGGGAGTTCTACCAGAACAAGTACAAATATCTGCTGGTGGACGAGTATCAGGACACCAGTGTGGCTCAGTTCCGGCTCGTGAGCCTGCTCACCGGCCCGGAGAAAAACATCTGCGTCGTGGGCGACGATGACCAGAGCATCTACCGCTTCCGCGGCGCGACCATTGAGAACATCCTCAACTTCGAGCGCATCTATAAAGGCACCAGGACCATCCGACTCGAGCAGAATTACCGCTCTACGTCGAATATCCTGAATGCCGCCAACTGTGTCATCCAGCACAACACCGAGCGCAAGGGCAAGACCCTCTGGACGAAGAACGGCGAGGGCGACAAGGTGCAGGTCTACACCGCCGAGAACGAGCAGGACGAGGCCAGCCATATCGCGGACGTCATCGGCCAGCACCTCAAAGAGGGCGGACATCTGGCCGACCACGCCATCCTCTACCGGATGAATGCCCAGTCGGCCCCCATCGAAAGCTACTTCACCCGTGCGGGCATCCCGCATAAGATCGTGGGCGGCCAGCGCTTTAACGACCGCAAGGAAGTCAAGGACATCCACTCCTATATGTCCATCGTGGCGAACCCCCGGGACGATGTCCGACTTCGCCGTATCATCAACGAGCCTGCGCGCAAAATCGGTGCGACGACCATCGAAGTCATCGCGGATTTGGCGGCCCAGCAGGGCATCAGTATGCTGGATGTCATCTCCTATGCCGACCAGTACGCCAAGCTCAGCCGCGCCATCGCGCCGCTGTTCAAGTTCTGGGACATCTACCAGAAGCTGCAGGACTCGCTGGAAACGAAGACGCTGGATGAGTTCGCTTCCGATGTCATCGAGATCACCGGCTACCGCGCCATGCTGGAAGCTGACGCCGCCAAGGGCCACGAGGATGCCGCCGACCGTCTGCAGAACCTCGGTCAGCTGGTCAACAACGTCAAGAGCTACTGCGACCAGCACGGCGAAGAGGCCTCGCTGGAAGGCTATCTGGAGGACATCGCCCTCATCAGCGACATCGACAGCTACAACGAGAGCGCCGACCAGGTGGTGCTGATGACCATCCACTCGGCCAAGGGCCTTGAATTTCCCTATGTATTCCTCATTGGCATGGAAGAGGGGGTCTTCCCCAGTGAGATGAGCAGGTATTCCGAGGCTGACCTCGAGGAGGAGCGCCGTCTGGCCTATGTCGGCATCACCCGCGCCAAGAAGGAGCTTTACATCTCCAACAGCGTCACCCGGATGCTCTATGGCCGCACCCAGCGCAACGAGCCCAGCCGCTTCCTTCGGGAAATTGAACCGGAGTACATCGAAGAGACCCGCAGCCCGGTGCTGGAGCAGCGCTCCCGTCTGGGCGGCTGGGGCAGCGGTTACGGCAGCGATACCGTGCCGGGTGGTGCGTCGGGCTACTCCGGCCCCTCCGGCTGGGGGCGTGCGGCCTCAGGTTACGGCTCGGGCTATAGCAGCTGCAGCGGCTATCTGAATAAAGAATATAACGCACCAATGTCTAATAACCGAGGCTTCGGCTCCGATTACGCGGGCCGTGGAAGTGCCTCGTCGGGTCATGGCGGCTGCGACTCCGGTTCGGGAAGCAGCGGCTTCGGCTCTGGCTATGGCCGTCCGGCAGCGCCCAAAGCGCCGGTCAAACCCGCAGGCGGCGGCGTGACCTCTTCGCCCCGTCCGGCAGCGGCATCCACCGGCCCCAAGCACTATGAGCCGGGCGACATCGTGGAGCACAAGGTCTTCGGGCGCGGCAAGGTGCTGAAGGTCAAGCCCGCCGCCGGCGACCAGATCGTGGAGATCAGCTTCGAGAAGGTGGGCGTGAAGAAGACCATGGCCAACTTTGCGCCCCTTGTGAAGATAACGACGGAGGAATGAGAAAAAATGATGACTGTCCGATTGATAGCACATACGCCGGAGCCGGAGAAGGTCGTGGCGGCCGCGGCGAAGCTCTGCTACTCCGACGCCCACATCACCGACCTGCTGGACGGGCTGGATGAGGAAAAGACTGCCCGCTTCCTGACCATGCTCAGCGATTTGGGCCACGCCAGCCCCATCGAGCACGCAAGCTTCACCTTCGGCATCGAGGGCGTCAGCCGTACCCTGCTGGCCCAGATCACCCGTCACCGCATCGCGTCCTTCAGCGTCCAGAGTCAGCGGTACGTCCGTCTGGACGATTTCCGCTACGTCATCCCGCCCGAGATCGAGGCCATCCCCGAAGCAAAGGCGGCGTTCATCGAGAGCATGAACGAGGACGCCAGGAGCTACCTCGACCTCGTGCAGAAGCTGGAGGACGGCCACACCGCCCGCCTGATGGCCGAAGGTCTGCCCGAAAAGCAGGCCCGGGCCAAGGCTTCCAAGCAGGCCAACGAGGACGCCCGCTTCGTGCTACCCAACGCCTGCGAGACCAAGATGGTGGTGACCATGAACGCCCGCAGTCTGCAGAACTTCTTCCACCTGCGCTGCTGCAATCGCGCCCAGTGGGAGATACGGCAGCTGGCCGAAGAGATGCTGCGGCTGGTCTACCCGGTGGCACCCCATATCTTCCGCACCGCCGGCCCAGCCTGCGTGTCCGGCCCCTGCCCGGAGGGCAAGATGTGCTGCGGCCGCACCGCCGAAGTCCGCGCCCAGTATGCCGCGCTGAAAGGGGAGAAGGCAGAATGAGCAAGGGCAGGCTTCTTGTCATCGAAGGTCTGGACGGCTCCGGCAAGGCCACCCAGGCAAAGCTGCTGGCCGCCCATCTGGCCGAGAGCGGTCGAAGGGTGATGGAGATCACCTTTCCGGACTACGAGAGCGATTCCAGTGCGCTGGTAAAGATGTACCTCTCCGGCCGGTTCGGCGACAAGCCCGACGACGTCAACCCCTATGCGGCGTCCAGCTTCTATGCGGTGGACCGGTACGCCAGCTATAAGACCAGGTGGGGCAGCTTCTACGAGGCGGGCGGCATCGTCATCGCCGACCGCTACACCACGTCGAACGCGGTCCATCAGTGCTCCAAGCTCCCGCCGGAGCAGTGGGACGACTTCCTCCGCTGGGCCTTTGACTACGAATACAGGCTGCTGGGCCTGCCCGCGCCGGACGCTGTGGTGTACTTACAGGTAGACCCCGCCGTGAGCCAGAAGCTCATGACCGGCCGCTATCATGGCGACGAGAGCAGGAAGGACGTCCACGAAAAGGACATCGAATATCTGGCCCGCAGCCGCCGTGCCGCCGAGTACTGTGCAGAGCATCTGGGCTGGGCCACCGTCCATTGCACGGAAAATGGAGCCATGCGCACCATCGAGGAGATTCAGGCCGAGGTGCGGGCGCTGGCGGAAAAAGAGCTCGGATAACCGCGAAAATGGGAGGGATACTATCAATGTATCGTTTGATGCAGCCGTCGGATGAGGCGGCAGTCGTGGCACTGTGGCAGAAAGAACGCGGCGACAGCGCCGAGTTCATCAAGACGGCTCTGGAAAAGTTCGCCGGGGCGGAAAATATCTACGTCGCTGAGGAAAATGACGAGATCGTCGCTGCGGCGCTGGCGGTCCCCGTCACCCTCAAGGGACGCAGCGGCAGCTACCTCTACGGCCTCTGCGGGCAGGGAAGCCTGCTTCTGGCAGGACTCGTGGACTATCTCTGTGCGCAGCAGAAGCTGCGGGGCGCGGGCTTCACCGTGGCCGTCCCGGCCGGACAGGAGCAGGCCGCGCTGCTGGAAAACAAGGGTTTCCAGCGGGCTTTTGCCCTCCGCTGCCTGCCCCGGGAGGTGTCCCGCAACCTGTGGAGTCAGGCGGAGTTCGACTCCGTGACGGCCCGCAAGCTCTATGAGCTGCGGGAGCGCTTCTATCCCGATACCGTCCAGTTCCCGCCGGAGCGGATGGCCGTCGTGCTGACCGACCTCTACGCCCGGGGCGCGACCATCGTGTCCAACGAGAAGGGCTACGGCATCTACTTCCGCCGGGAGGACACCCTCTATTTTGTGGAGCTGATGGCCGAAGACGACCGCTCTGCCGAGGTGCTGATGGAAGCGGCCCGGGAGAAGGAGGTCATCGTGGAGCGCGCCGTCATCACAGTAGGCGCGGCTCAGAACCTTTTCCTCGGCGAAGGCACCCGGCAGGACTACGGCATGATACGGTTCGACGCGGAGCCTTTCGATGTGGAAGAAAGCTATATGCGGCTGATGATGGAAAGCTGAACGGAATGGTAAAGGAGTGTGTACATGGCACACGATGCAAAACATAAAAAAAGCAGAAAAGGCGGCGCAGCGAAAATGATTTTGATGGTGCTGCTGATCCTGGTACTGGCGGTGGGCGGCTGTCTGCTGGCCATCCGAAAAGAGATCAACGGCAGTGCTTCCGCCGGCAAAACGGTGAGTGTGAGCATCCAGCAGGGCAGCGGCGTGGCAGCCATCGCCCAGAAGCTCAAGACGGCGGGCGTCATCAAGTACCCCCACGTCTTCCGCTGGTATGCAGGCAAGCAGGGCGCGGCAGGCAGGCTCCAATACGGCGAGTTCGACCTCGCCCCCGGCAGCTCCTACGACGACATCATCGAGGCACTTTCCGCCTACGCGAAGGCCGACAGCGTCCGGCTGACCTTCCCCGAAGGTACGACGGCCATCGCCATTGCGAAAAAAATGGAGGATGCCGGGCTGTGCAGCGCCGAGGACTTCCTCAAGGAGGCCAACACCGGCGATTTCAGCCAGTACAGGTTCTGGCAGTACGTCCCCGACGACAAGGACGCCCCGGACCGCTTCCTCAAGTGCGAGGGTTATCTTTTCCCGGATACCTACGATTTCCTGAAGGATGACACCGTCCGTCATTACGTTGAGACGTTCTATTCTCACTTCGACAAGCAGATCACCGATGAGATGTATGCCGAGATGGAAAAGCAGGGGATGACCCTCTCCGAGGTGGTCACTCTGGCGTCCTTCGTGCAGGAGGAGGCCGGCAACAATCAGGACGATAATGTGGCGCAGGTGTTCCGCAACCGTCTGGCCGAGGGTTCGCCCTACCCCAAACTGCAGAGCAACACGTCCAGCTACGTCCAGAGCGACGCCGACAACAACTACCTCTGGAACTGGGTCGCGCCCTACTACGGCGGCTGGGACAGCATCCCGGAGAACATTCTGGAAGCCTACGACACCTACACCTGCACCGGCCTCTCCGCCGGCCCCATCTCCAACCCCGGCATCGCGGCCATCCGTGCGGCGCTTGACCCGCAGCCCGACGATGAGGCGAAGGACGCCTATTTCTTCGTCACCGACCTTGCCGGTCACTACTACTACGCCCGCACCTACGCAGACCACCAGAAAAACTGCGATGAGGCGGCAAAAGTCAACAAGAACCTGAAATAAGAAGCGAAGCCCGTAAGCCTGACGAAAAAGGCAGCCGCTGACCGGCCTGCCAAGGGCTCGCCCATTGGGAGAGCTGGCACCGAAGGTGACTGAGAGGGCTAGAGAGGAATACCATGTTACAGATACCGGAACTTCTGGCCCCGGCAGGCGACCTTGAGCGCCTGCGGTATGCCATCAACTACGGCGCGGACGCCGTTTACTGCGCGCTGCCCGAGTTCGGGATGCGCTCTGCACCCACCAACTTCACCCCGGAGCAGCTGAGCGAGGGCGTCATCTATGCCCACGCCCGGGGCCGCAAGGTCTACCTGACCATGAACACCCTGCCCACCAACGAGGAGGCTGACCGTCTGCCTCAGGCCATCAAGGACGCTGCCGCCGCCGGTGTGGACGCCTTCATCGTGGCCGACCTCGGCGTGCTGGACGCCTGCAAGACGTTCGCGCCCGACATCGACATCCACATGTCCACCCAGACCGGCATCACCAACTGGGCCGCTGCCCGCGCCGCCTACAATATGGGCGCGAAGCGGGTGGTGCTGGCCCGGGAGATGACCCTGCAGGACATCGCCACCCTCCGCGACAAGACCCCGCCGGAGCTGGAAATCGAGGCTTTCGTCCACGGCGCCATGTGCATGAGCGTCTCGGGCCGCTGCCTGCTCTCCAACTACATGGCAGGCCGCGACGCAAACCGCGGCCAGTGCGCCCAGCCCTGCCGCTGGAAGTACTATCTCAGCGAGGAGACCCGCCCGGGCCAGCTCTATGAGATCGGCGAGAACGAGAACGGCAGCTACATCCTCAACGCCAACGATATGTGTACCGCGCCCTTCCTCGACCTCATCTGCAACGCGGGCGTGGACAGCCTCAAGATCGAGGGCCGCGCCAAGACCTTCTACTACGTCGCCAGCGTGACGGCGGCCTACCGCCGCGCCCTCGACCAGTATCTGGCCGACCCGATGAACGAGAACTTCGAGCTGCCGGAAGAGGTTTTGGCTGAGCTGACCCGCACCAGCCACCGCCACTATTCGCCCGGCTTCTACTTTGGCCGGGAGCAGGCCCGTCAGGCCACCGACAGCGCGACTTACATCCGCGAGTGGGAGTTTGTCGGTACGGTGGACGGCTGGGAGAACGGCGTCGCCAGCTGCCAGCAGCGGGGCAAGTGGAGCCTCGGCGACACGCTGGAGGTGCTCTGCCCGGATGGCCGCAGCATCCCGCTGGACCCCGAGTGGATCAAGAACGAGTCCGGTGAGCTGGTGGAGTCCACGCCCCACGCGATGGAGCGCTATACCATCCCCACCCCGGAGCTGCCGCCGATGAGCCTGCTGCGCCGGAAAGTCTGAGGATCAAAAGCAAAGCCGCCTGTCGTTCGTTGAATGACAGGCGGCTTTTATCGTTTATTTCTATTATTCCGGCTTGACCTGCAGCTCCTGCTCGCAGTAGATGCAGCGATACTTGCCGTTGGAGCTCAGCTCAAAAATCTGGTCGCACTCTTCCTCGATGGAGGAGATGCAGCGGGGGTTCTTGCACCGCACGATGTTGACCAGACGCTTGGGGGGCTGGGGCTTTTCCTTCTTGACAGCCTTGCCGTTCTCGATGACGGTCACGCTGATGTCAGGGTCGAGATAGGCCAGCACGTCGAGGTTGAGCCAGGAGGCGTCGCCCTCCACCTTGATGATGTCCTTCCGGCCCGACTCTGCCTTGTGGCTGCGGGCGTTCTGGATGAGGGCCACGCTGGCGGTGTGGTTGCCCTTGATGCCCAGCAGGTCCATCAGGCCGATGGCCGTGCCTGCCTTGATATGGTCGATGACGATACCGTTCTGAATTTCATCAATGTTCAGCATCTCAGTTGCCCTCCTTTTCAGCCTTGGGGTCCTTGAGGCCCAGCAGCGTCATGATCAGCGCCATGCGGACGTAGACGGCGTTCTGCACCTGCTCAAAGTAGGCGGCGCGGGGGTCGTCGTCCACGTCCAGCGTGATCTCATTGACGCGGGGCAGGGGATGGAGCACGGCCATGTCGGGCTTGGCAAGGGCCATCTTCTCTTTGGTGAGGATATAGCTGTTCTTCAGACGGACATAGTCTTCCTCGTTGAAGAAACGCTCCTTCTGGACGCGGGTCATGTAGAGGATGTCCAGCTCGGGCATGGATTCCTCGAGGCTGCGGGTCTCCTTGTAGGGGATGTGGTTGGCCTCGAGCACGTCGGTGATGATGTAGTCCGGCACCCGCAGCTCCTCGGGGCTGATGAGGACGAAGCGGATGTTCTCGCAGCGCGCCATGGTCTTGATGAGGGAGTGGACGGTGCGTCCAAACTTGAGGTCGCCGCACAGGCCGATGGTCAGATCGTTCAGACGGCCCTTGCGGCGGCGGATGGTCATCAGGTCGGTCATGGTCTGGGTCGGGTGCTGGTGGCCGCCGTCGCCTGCGTTGATGACAGGGATACGGGAGTACCGGCTGGCCCGCAGCGGTGCGCCCTCCTTGGGGTGGCGCATGGCCACGATGTCGGCATAGCAGGAGACGACGCGGATGGTGTCGGCCACGCTCTCGCCCTTGGATGCACTGGAGACGGTCTCGCTCGGGAAGCCGAGGACATGTCCGCCGAGGTTCAGCATCGCGGCCTCAAACGAAAGACGGGTACGGGTGGACGGCTCGTAGAACAGGGTGGCCAGCTTTTTGTGGGCGGCCACGTCCTGATAGGCAGCCGGGTCGGCGCAGATGCGGTCGGCCAGGTCCAGCAGAGAGGTGATCTCCTGCTGACTGAAATCCAACGGATCGATTAGATGACGCATATTCTTTTGTTTCCCTCCGTCAAAGAAGCTTTCGAAGAATCGAGAAGTCGAAGAAGTTCGTGTAGTAGCTCAACGAACGCATGACGGGATGGCAGAGCCGGTTGTAGCATATCTCATCCAGCAGCAGCATAGCCTCGCCCGGGGCCAGACGCATGGCGGCCCGGATGGACTCGTCGCCGCAGCTGGCCTTGAGGTGGGCCACATTGGAGGCCACCTGCTGGCGGCACTCCCGCTCCAGAACATCGAAGATGTCACCCGACAGGTCGATGCGGGTGTAGTCCCGGCTCCCAAACAGGGCGCGGGGCAGGTAGTCGATGGAGTAGATGACGGGGGTGGTGTCGGCGAGGATGCGCTTCTTGATGCAGATGACATCGTCGCCGGGCTCGATGGCCAAATCACGGGCCAGCTCTTCGCCTGCGCGGACGGGGTAGATCTGGATGCCGTCGGCGTGGGGGTAGCTGCCAAAGCTGCGGATGAGCGGGTAATACTCCAGCTTCTGGTCCAATCGGCTGCGCAGGTTCAGGACACTTCGGTTGACCACTGTGCCGATGCCGCGCACCCGCTCGATGTAACCCGCACGCTCCATCTCGCTCAGCGCATCGCGGATGACGGTGCGGCTGACGCTGAGTTCGGCGGCAAGGTCTACCTCAGCGGGCAGACGGTCGGTCTGTGCATAGCGGCCTGTGCGCAGTTCCTCCAGCAGAGCGCTGACGATGCGGTCGCTGATGACAGCACCACCCAGGCGGCTGGAAGGGGATAAGCTGGAATCTCTCATGGTTCGTTTCCTCCGGTACACGGGCAGGGCGGCCCTGCCTGGACTTCCGAAAAAGCTGTGCCTGAGCACAAAACTCTTCCTGCAAATATTATAGCATAAATTGACAATGATTCAAACGGCATTTATACTGGAATCAGCCGGAAAGTATGATTTTATTTTGGAGGGATAGAGCAAGAATGGAAGTTCTTCTGCACAAAGTGTGCGGACGGCCCGCAAGCCGCACCATGAGCCTGCGCGCCGCCGGGCCGGAGGATGCCGCCGCTTTTTACGCCTTGCAGAACGAGGTGCGGGCCGCGATGCCCCACCCGGAGCAGTTCGTACCCGACACGCTGGAAAACATCGCCCGTTACCTGAAAGAGGACCTGTGCATCGGCGGGTGGGACGGCGGGCGGCTGGGGGCCTACTTCATCCTGCGGTACTGCGGGCAGAGCGCGCACAACTACGCCGCCTTTATGGGCATCCCGCGAGAAGAGTGGGACGGCTGGGCCAACGCCGACAGCGCCATCGTCCACCCCGGCTACCGGGGCAACGGTCTGCAGCGGAAGCTGCTGGAGGCGGCGCTTGCCCGGCTCCGCCCGGGCATCGTGGGCATCGGGGCCACCGTCAGCCCGGAAAATCAGTACAGCCTGAACAACGCCCTGGCCAGCGGCTTTGAGATCGTCTGCCGCCGGGAGATGTACGGCGGGTATGACCGGTATCTGCTGGCGAAGGCCCTCTCCGTCATTGCTTCGCAATGACACCTCTCCCAAAGGGAGAGGCTTTGGCAGGCCGG
>ERZ809747.112-NODE-112-length-43678-cov-6.96048_pt1 | contig 43678 bp, 44 predicted proteins | sample MGYA00520277_ERZ809747 | MGnify/ENA primary metagenome ERZ809747 (study PRJEB31588, sample SAMN03401218) | human gut metagenome | study: EMG produced TPA metagenomics assembly of the PRJNA231909 data set (A prospective, longitudinal analysis of the...
TCTCGCTGCCTTTACGGTGGTAAGCACCGTGCTCATCAATGTGTGCGCCTTCGCCATCGCGCTGGTGCTCACCCGCGGCATCCGCGGCACCAACCTCTTCCGCACCGTCTACTTCATGCCGAACCTCATCGGCGGCATCCTGCTGGGCTACATCTGGCAGATCCTGCTCAACGGTGTGCTGGCCAACCTGCAGAAGCCTCTGCTGGCGCTGGACGCCAAGGCCGGTTTCGTCGGTCTGGTCATCCTGATGTGCTGGCAGCAGATCGGCTACATGATGATCATCTACGTCGCGGGTCTGCAGAGCGTCCCCGGCGACCTCATCGAGGCTGCGAAGATCGACGGCGCAAATGACCGTGAGATCCTGTTCAAGATCAAGATCCCGATGGTCATGCCCAGCGTCACCATCTGCACCTTCCTCACCCTGACCAACAGCTTCAAGCTGTTCGACCAGAACGTGGCCCTGACCGCCGGTGAGCCTGCCAACGCCAGTGAGATGCTGGCCCTGAATATCTACAACACCTTCTATGGCCGCTCCGGTGCTCAGTGGAAGGGCATCGGCCAGGCAAAGGCCGCGGTGTTCTTCCTCATCGTCGTGGTCATCTCGCTCATCCAGCTCAAGTTTACCCGCTCCAAGGAGGTGCAGCAGTAATGCCGAAAGATAAAAAAATGTGGGACAACATCCTCACTGTCATCATGAGCCTGCTGTGCCTGCTCTGGATCTACCCCATCGTCCTGATCTTGCAGAACAGCCTGAAAATTGAAGGCACCTTCACCACTTCCACCGTCTTCAAGCTGCCTACGGCTGAGACCTTCGCGGGCCTCAGCAACTACATCTACGGCGTCACCAAGATGGGCTTTCTGTCCAGCCTTGGCTACAGCCTCGTCATCACCGTGTCCAGCGTGGCCCTCATCCTGCTGTGCTGCTCTATGACCGGCTGGTACCTTACCCGCGTGAACAACAAGCTGAGCAAGTTCATGAATCTGCTCATCGTCTTCTCCATGGTCGTCCCCTTCCAGATGGTCATGTTCACCCTGTCCAAGACCGCCGACACCCTCAAGCTGAACACCCCCTGGAACATCTGCATCATCTATCTGGGCTTCGGTGCCGGTCTGGCCGTGTTCATGTTCACCGGCTTCATGAAGAGCGTCCCCATCGAGATCGAAGAGGCTGCTATGATCGACGGCTGCAACCCCATCCAGATCTTCTTCAAGATCGTCTTCCCCATCCTCAAGCCCACCATGATCTCCACCGCCATCCTTGAGACGATGTGGGTCTGGAACGACTACCTGCTGCCCACGCTGGTGCTGGACATCAAGAAGTACCGCACCATCCCCATGGCCATCCAGTATTTCCGCGGCGGCTATGGCCGCGTCGAGCTGGCCCCCATGATGGCCTGCATCATCATCGCCATCATCCCCATCATCATCCTTTACATGACCTGCCAGAAGTACATCATCGAGGGTGTCGTGGCAGGCGCTGTCAAGGGCTAAAGCAAGGAGGTTCCAGCCATGCGTGCAAGCGGCATTCTGATGCCCGTCTTCAGCCTGCCGGGTCCTTACGGTATCGGCACGCTGGGAGATGAAGCCTTTGCCTTCGTCGATTTCCTTGCGGCTGCAAAGCAGACCTACTGGCAGATACTCCCCATCGGTCCTACGGGCTACGGGGACAGCCCCTACCAGAGCTTTTCTGCCTTTGCCGGCAACCCCTACTTTATTGATTTCCGTCTGCTGGCAGCGGACGGCCTCCTCACCGAGGCTGAGCTGCCCGCGTCCCAGCCGGTGGGTCCCGTCGATTACGGTGCCCTCTACCGGCAGCGGCCCGTGGTGCTCCATAAAGCGGCCGACCGGCTGCTGGCTTCCCCTACCCCGGCCTATGAGGCTTTCTGTGAAGCCCGGAGCGGCTGGCTCGAGGACTATGCCCTCTTCATGGCCGTCAAGGCCGAGCAGGGGCAGGCCGGTCTCGCCGACTGGCCCGACGACCTGCGCACCCAGGAGCCTGCGGCCCTCGCCGCCGCCAAGGAGCGGCTGGCCGCCGAGGTGGACTACTACAAGGCCGTGCAGTTCTTCTTCTATACCCAGTGGAACGCCCTCAAGACCTACGCCAACAGCCACGGCATCCAGCTGGTGGGCGACATCCCCATCTACGTCAGCCCCGATTCCAGCGACCTCTGGACCCACCCGGAGCTGTTCCAGACTGACGGCGCCGTCCACCTGACCAGCGTTGCCGGATGTCCGCCCGACGCCTTTGCCGCCGACGGTCAGCTCTGGGGCAACCCGCTCTACGACTGGCCCCGCCACGAGGCCGAGGACTTCCGCTGGTGGAAGCGGCGCATCAAGCACGCCACTTCCATCTACGACGTCGTCCGCATCGACCATTTCCGGGGCTTCGAGAGCTACTACTCCATCCCCGCCGGGAACAAGACCGCTGCGGGCGGTCACTGGGAAAAAGGCCCTGACCGCGCCTTCATCGACGCCATGCACAAGGCTCTGGGCGAGGGCGGCATCATCGCCGAGGATCTGGGCTATCTGACCCCCGAGGTCAAGGCCATGCTGGCCGCAAGCGGCTACCCGGGCATGAAGATCATGCAGTTCGCCTTTGACAGCCGCGAGCCGGGCAACTATCTGCCCTACACCTACCCCCGCAACAGCGTGGTCTACACCGGCACCCACGACAACGTGACCGCCGAGGGCTGGCGTCAGAGCGCCAGCGCCAAGGATGTGGCCTATGCCTGCCGCTATCTGCGCTGCGCACCCGAAGACCTCACCGAAGCCATGATATGCGCCTGCCTTTCCTGCGTGTCGGAGATGGCTGTCATCCCGCTGGCCGACTGGCTCCATCTGGACGCTGAGGCCCGCATCAACACCCCCAGCACCCAGGGTTCCAACTGGCAGTGGCGGCTCACCCGGCCGCTCACCCCGGCCCTCAGCGCTCACATCGCTGAGCTGACCGCACTGTACCACCGTGTGCCGGGCGAAGAACTTTAAGCTTTCCCCATTTTCTCCGATTCATCCTGATAGCAGCAGCGCCCTGCCTGCCGTCCCCTCACCGGACAGCAGCCGGGGCGCTGCTGTTTTTGCGTTTTTCTTCAAATTTCACACAACATTTTTTCGGAGTCTCCGGCCTGCTTTGCTCTTTATATTTTATCGTTTTTTCGTTTGTTTCTCCTGGATTTTCCGTTTCGGAGCCCCAAATCCCGTTCCAATTATCTTTTTTCGCTCTCTTGTTGTTTTTGGGCAGTTATGCTATAATTCAGGTAACTTAGTCCCCGTCTGTGGACGGAGCACATGTGCGAAAGGAGCATTCCCACTATGGAACTTACATATCAGAGTCCGCTGATGCCGGCATCCTACACTGCCCTCTCTGCCGATGAAATGACCTATATTGATGGCGGTGCCATCCAGATAGGCTCTTATCTCATCGAATTTCATCCTGAGGCCCTGCTTCAGTCTGTGGTCAACTTTACGATCAACTTTGCCCAGCTGATGGGCAAAGCAGCCCTCGGCACAGCCGTTGGCGGCCTCGTCCTGATGCACCAGGATGGTTTGACTCTGTCCCAGTCGATCTCCTATTACTGGGACGGCCAGAACAAGGCCGGCAAAGCTGCCACTGTGGCGGTCGGCGCTCTCGCCGGCTGGTACGGCGCAATGCAGGCCATCCAGATCTATAACACGATCAAGTCCATCTTCATTGAGCTCAAGAATGCTTACGCCCAGACCAAGGCAAATATTGCCGCGTCCCAGCAGCAGGATGCCGGCATCACCGACCCCATCGTGGCTGCAGCTGCCTGAGTCTGTTTGATTTGACGGAGTGATAGAAAGGAGTCGTTTATGAAACGCATCCAGATGCCTTCTTCCTATGCTGTTGTACCGGACGGAGAAAAAGCCCTTCTTGGCGGCGGCGCATTTCGTGACGCATGGACCTCATTTACGGACCATCTCCGTTTCACTGATTTCTTCTTTAGAGGTGGACTGCTCTCTCTCTCCATCTCGTTCATTCCGAAGCTGCTGTTCAATGTGGTCAAGGCCGGCTTCAATGTCGTGGAAGACGTCCACACCTTCTTCTTCGGCGGACCGAGCAAGGCCGCAGAAGACCTTCAGGCCTACAAGAACGATATGAGCGCTCTGCGTGCAGACGCAAAGTCTCAGCGCGGCTGATTTTTCCTGAAATCAAAAATGCCCTGCGGCGGTGGATCCTCACCATGCCGCAGGGCATTTTTTTGTGTTTTACATGACCCGCACGGCTCCCTGCTCCCGCAGCGAGAGCAGATAGCAGCAGCCCGGGCCGAACAGCGCCTCCATCGCGGCGCAGTAGCGCTTTATCAGCGCATCCGGTACAAAAGCCTGGATCGTTCCGGCAAAGCCGCCGCCCTGCATCCGCCATGCACCGCCGGTGCCTGCAAGGATGCTCTGGCTGATGGCCAGCGCCACCGACAGCCCCTGATGCTTCGGCGAAGAAGCGCAGTAGACATTCTGGCAGCACTCAAAGGACGAGTGGCCGCTCTTCTCCACCAGCCGGGCAAAGACGGCAAAGTCTCCCGCCGCAAGAGCATCTCTCTGGGCAAGGGTACGGGCATTCTCCTCAAAATAGTGGATGGCACGCAGCACGGCGCGGTCGCCGCATTGCTCCCGCAGGCGGGGCAGCTCCTGCCAGAAGCGTTTCTCGTCCACCTCGCCCAGCACCTTGCCGCCCAGACAGGCTGCCACGGCCTCCATCTCGTTCCGGATGGCCGCGAACTCGCCGGTCAGCTCGCTGTGGCTGGCGCGGGTATCGGTGACGCAGAGGGTCATGCCCTCGGGCAGGACGCCGTCGGCATGTATCTTCTCGATCTTCGGTGCCGTCGGGTCGGCGAAATCCGCAAAGAGCACCCCGCCCACGGCGCTGGTCAGCTGGTCCAGCAGGCCGCTGGGCTTGCCGAAGTAGGTATTCTCCGCAAACTGGCAGATGCGGGCCAGCGCAGGGGCGTCCATGCCGCAGCCGTATTCCGTGTTGAGGATCATGGCCACGCCCATCTCAAAGGCTGCTGAGCTGGACAGTCCCGAGCCCCGCAGCACATCGCTGGCCGTGTAGGCATCGAAGCCGCCCACATCGCAGCCCTTTGCCCGGAAGCCCTCCGCAATGCCCCGGATGAGGCTGGCCGAGTGGGTGCTCTCCCCCTGCTGCGGCTCCTCTTCAGTCAAATCAATGACGTCCAGCTTGTTGAAGCCACGGGACTTGACCCGGATGAAGCCATCCTCGTTCCGGGATGCCACCGCCACAAGGTCCAGCGTGACCGCACCCGCAAGACCGTAACCGTGCTGGTGGTCGGTGTGATTGCCGCCAAGCTCTGTGCGGCCCGGGGCCGAATAGACCCGCACCTGCCGCCCCGGCCCATAGTAAAGCTCAAACTGCTCGAGGGCCGCACCATAACGGCTGCGCTGGCGGGCCAAGACCTCCTCGCTGCCGCCGTAGAGTGCGGCCAGCGCGGCGTCCCACCTCCCTGCTGCGATCTGTTCTCTGAGCTGCCTGCTGGTTGCCATCCAGAACCCCTCCCTGCACTCTCTGCAATGTTCGGTTTGTTACCGCTATTGTAATGCATCCGCCGCCATTTTGCAATTTCAACCCGCAAAAAAAGTGATTTTCGGTGTCCAGCCCAAAGAATAAGATGTACTTTTGTTGAATTTGCGGGGGCAGATGTGGTATACTCAGGCTATAGAGCCAACAGGCAGGAGGGAACCGCAATGGCAGACGTCTACAAGCAGTCGTTCAAGCAGAACTATACCCACAACATTGAGCTGTCCATCTTCAACTGCGGTCTGGAGCGCTGTGCTCCGGGGCAGACCTGGGGTCCCGGCATCCGGGACCACTACCTCATCCATCTGGTCGTCTCGGGCAAGGGCGTGTTCGAGGTCGGCGGGCGCACCTACGAGGTCGTGCCGGGCGATCTGTTCTTTGCCCGCCCCAACCAGCTCATCCGCTATACTGCCGACGAAGCCCAGCCGTGGGAGTACAGCTGGGTCGGCTTCAACGGTGCCTGCGCCAACAAGCTTGCGGCGCAGCTGCCTTTCACCGACGCTGCTCCCGTCCACCACACCCAGGATCTGGAGGGGATGCGGGCGGCCCTGAGCAGCATCTACTCTTCCCGCGGCCTGCAGCCCCAGGACGAGGCCGCGATGGTGGGCTATCTCTACCTCTTCATCGCCGCCCTGATGCGGGAGACCAGTGAGAGCCGCCCCCACAGCACCTCTTCTTCCAGCCAGTATGTCCTGAACGCCATCAAGTACATCCAGTTCAACTACTCCCACGACATCTCCATCGACGATGTCGCCAAGAGCGTCGGCGTCTCCCGGAGCCATCTGTACCGGGTGTTCATGCTCAATGTGGGCAAGAGCCCCATCGACTATCTGACCGAATACCGGGTCAACGAAGCCTGCAAGCTGCTGCGCAGCGGCACGCTGTCCATCGCCGAGGTGGCGGCATCGGTGGGCTTCCTCGACCAGTTCTATTTTTCGCGGGTGTTCAAGCGCGCCAAAGGTGTGCCGCCCAGCAAGTATATGACTTCGCAGACTGACGCAGACGTCCAGCCCGCCCCTGACGAGACATAAGGAGAGATCATTCCATGCCCTTACAGAAAAACCAGCTTCTCACCCTCCGCATCGAGCGTCTTTCCAGCGACGGCAGCGGCGTTGCCCACTCGCCGGAGGGCGAGGCCGTCTTCGTCCCGGGTACTGCCCCCGGCGATGAGGCTCAGGTGCGTATCGTCAAGGACTGCGGCCGGTATGCCTTCGGTATTCTGGACAAACTGCTCACCCCTTCGCCTGACCGCATCCCGGTGGACTGCGCTGTCGCCGGCCCCTGCGGCGGGTGCAGCCTGCGGCACATGGACTACGCCGCCGAGCTGCGCTCCAAGCAGGAGAGCGTCGCCGACGCCTTCCGCCGCATCGGCGGACTGGATGTGCCGGTGCTGGATGCCCTTCCCTCCCCTGAGGTGGACCGCTACCGCAACAAGGTACAGTTCCCGGTGGGCCGCGACAAAAACGGTGCGCCCTGCATCGGCTTTTACGCCGGCCGCACCCACCGCATCGTCCCCTGCCCCGATTGCAGATTACAGCCCGGCGTCCTGAACGACATCGGCAACGCACTCTGCAGCTTCTTCGCCGCCCACGGCATCCAGCCCTACGACGAGGAGAGCGGCAAGGGCCTTGTTCGGCATATCTTCCTGCGCCGGGGTACCCACAGCGGCCAGATCATGGTCTGCCTCGTCTGCACCCGCCCGAAGTTTCCCCACAGCGAGGAGCTCGTGACCGCGCTGCGGGAGCAGTTCAGCGATATTGCGTCCGTCCTCATCAACGTCAACGCCAAGAAGACCAACGTCATCCTCGGCGAGGAGACCATCTCCCTCTACGGCCCGGGCTATATCGAGGATACTCTCTGCGGTGTGCCGGTCCGGCTCGGCCCCCTCTCCTTCTATCAGGTCAACACACTGGCCGCTGAGCGGCTCTACGGCATTGCTGCCGAGTACGCCCAGCTGGAGCCCTCGGACGTTCTGCTCGACCTCTACTGCGGCATGGGTACCATCGGTCTCTCCATGGCCGGCCGCTGCCGGGAGCTCATCGGCGTGGAGATCGTGCCTGAGGCCATTGACAGTGCCAAGGCCAACGCCGCCCGGATGGGCGACGCCGTCGCCGCCAAGAGCCGCTTCTTCTGCGCCGACGCCGGTCAGGCCGCCGCCCGCCTCGCCGCTGAGGGCCTGCGTCCTGATGTCATCATGCTTGACCCGCCCCGCAAGGGCTGCGACGAAACGACCCTTTCCGCCGTCGCCCAGATGTCCCCCCGCCGGGTGGTCTACGTCAGCTGCAACCCCTCTACTGCCGCAAGAGATGCCGCATGGCTCGAAGAGCATGGGTATCATGCGGAGAAGGTGCAACCGGTGGACCTTTTTCCCCGAACACGGCACGTCGAGACAATAGTGTTGCTACAAAGAGAAACCTTGTAGAAATCCTTAGATTTAGGCACTTTTCCCGCCATGTGGTGTTTGACGCCGAGGGTGATAAATTCCGTAATAAGCGTATTGAGGACTATATCACGGTTTCGGTAGTTATTGATATGGAGTGTGGGAACACAAAAAACTAAATAGTTGACTGAAAGGGACATCGTGCAAGCGGTGTCCCTTTCTCATGGGCGGAGCCGCAGAGTTTTCATATTCTGCGGCTTTTCTTTTTGCCCGAAAGCGGAAAGGAGGCGACGGCCTATGTACTTCACTTCCGGCAGCGACCGGGCCTTTGAACAGCTCATGCAGGGCAAGCCCGGTTTCGACCACTACGACAGCGGCGAGGCGGTCACGCCGGAGGACTGCGGCACCTGCCGCTTTTATCGCCCGCACTGGAAATATCAATTCTGCGTCTATGCGGAATGTCCCTACCAGCCGGGCAAGCTGACCGCCTACGACGCGGTGACATTTCGAGTGAAAGGAGTTGAGAATATGGCAGTATTTCGTGTAGAGCGTAACAAGGGCTACACGGTGATGTCCAATCACCACCTGCGGAACAAGGACTTATCCCTGAAAGCCAAGGGCCTGTTATCGCAAATGCTCTCCCTGCCGGAAGATTGGGACTATACGCTCAAAGGCTTATCCCTTATCAACCGGGAGCAGATCGACGCGATCCGGGCCGCAATCCGGGAGCTGGAACAGGCCGGGTACATCGTCCGATCCCGTGAGCGCGACAGTCAAGGGCGCTTGCGCGGCGCGGACTATGTGATCTATGAACAGCCCCAGCCTGTGCCGGATTCACCTACGTTGGAAAATCCAATGTTGGATAATCCAACGCAGGAAAAGCCTACGTTGGGAAAACCAACGCAATTAAATAAAGATATATCAAGTAAAGAAAAATCAATTACTGATGTATCAATTACCGATCCCATTCCTATCCTTTCCCGACCCTCTCCTTTGGAGGACGAGGCGGCACAGCCGCCGGAACGGAAAGGAACGGAAGCGAAATCACAGAGCGCCATAGAGATTTATCGTCAAATCATCATGGACAACATCGAGTACGAACACCTTTGCCAGCACGTCAAGGGCATTGACCGGGAAACACTGGACGAGATTGTGGACTTGCTGGTGGAAACTGTATGCAGCGCCCGCAAGTCCATCCGCATTGCCGGGGACGATTACCCGGCAGAGCTGGTGAAATCCAAGTTTATGAAGCTGGACAGCTCTCACATCGAGTTTGTCTTTGACTGTTTGAGCAAAAACACTTCGGAAATCCGCAACATCAAGAAATACCTGCTGGCTATGCTGTTCAATGCGCCCAGCACGATCAACGGGTACTATGCCGCGCTGGTGGCCCATGACATGAACACCGGCAAAATCTGAAAGGAGGACGGCCCTATGAAACAGGGTGCATTGATTTTTGACGAGCGCAGCGACCGTTACGACATTCGCTTTGATCTGGCGGACTACTACGGCGGCCTGCACTGTGGAGAAACCTTTGACGTGATGGTGGGCGGCAGGTGGAAGCCCACCCGCATTGAGTACGGGGACGACTGGTATCTGGTTGGCATCCGTGCCGACGACCTTTCCGGCCTGCGGGTGAGGATTTAATCGGGGACAACCGGCGCAAGCGGCTGTCCCTTTTCTGTTTCCTGCGGCGGCTGACGGTGCCACCTTAACCGTGCCGCCGCACTTCTGCGAAAGGAGGAATAGCGATTGCAGGAGGAAGTAACCCAAAAGACAATAGCCTTTTCCATCAAATCGGCCAAGCTGACAATCCAAGTGCTGCAAGCGGCGGCCCGCAAGTTTCTGGAAACCCAAAACAAGGGCAAGACCAAGCTGCACCACGGCCAGCAGAGCCTAAAGCAGCTCAAAAAGCACGGGGCGGCCCTGTCCAATATCGAGATCACCGACGCCAACATTGGACTTTTTAAGCCCTGCGCCAAGAAATACGGCGTGGACTTCACGCTGCGGAAAGACGCCACTACCCAGCCTCCGCACTACATCGTGATTTTCAAGGCCCAGGACGCCGACAACATGGAACAGGCGTTCAAGGAGTTCACGGCCAAGAAGTTGCAGCGGGAGGAACGGCCCTCGATCCGCAAGGACATTGCCGCAAGCAAGGAAAAGGCAGCGGCCCGCAACGCTGACCGGGCCAAGGAAAAATTCAAAGAAAGGGGGCTGTTACGATGAAGCCGGAAATGAAAAAACTGTTAATCGCCAATCTGCCCTATCTGCTGTTTGTCTATCTGTTCGGCAAGCTGGGGCAGGCGTACCGGCTGGCAGATGGCATCGACCTTTCCCAAAAGCTCCTGCACTTTGCGGATGGCTGCGCGGCGGCCTTTGAAAGTGCCGCCCCCAGCTTCCACCTCTTTGACCTGCTGATCGGCGTCGCCGGTGCTGCGGCGCTGCGGCTCATGGTGTACTGCAAAGGCAAGAACGCCAAGAAATACCGCAAAGGCGTGGAGTACGGCAGCGCCCGATGGGGCGGCCCCAAGGATATAGCCCCCTATATCGACCCCAATTTTGACAACAACATTCTGCTGACACAGACGGAACGGCTGACGATGAACAACAGGCCGAAAGACCCAAAAACCGCACGAAACAAGAATGTCCTTGTAATCGGCGGTTCCGGCTCCGGCAAGACCCGGTTCTTCGTGAAGCCAAACCTGATGCAATGTGTGTCCAAGGACTATCCAACCTCATTTGTGATAACCGATCCCAAGGGCAGCTTGATCGGTGAAGTGGGCCAGCTCCTTATCCGCAGCGGCTACCGCGTGAAAGTGCTGAACACCATCAATTTTTCCAAGAGCATGAAATACAACCCGTTTCGGTATCTGCACTCGGAAAAAGACGTGTTGAAGCTGGTAAATACCCTGATTTGCAACACTAAAGGTGAGGGCGAAAAAAGCGCGGAAGATTTTTGGGTGAAATCGGAACGGCTGTTCTACACGGCCCTGATCGGCTATATCTGGCAGGAAGCGCCGGAGGAAGAAATGAACTTCACGACGCTGCTTGAAATGATAAATGCCAGCGAAGCCCGCGAGGACGACCCGGAATTTCAGTCGCCGGTGGATTTGATGTTTGAGCGATTGGAGGAACGCGATCCAGACCACTTTGCCGTCCGCCAGTATAAAAAATTCCTACTTTCGGCGGGCAAGACACGTTCCTCTATCCTTATCAGCGCAGGTGCGAGAATGGCCCCTTTTGACATCCGCGAGGTGCGGGAGCTGATGGAGGACGACGAACTGGAACTTGACACCATCGGGGACGAGAAAACGGCGCTGTTCCTGATTATGTCGGACACGGACACCACCTTTAATTTCATTCTGGCAATGGTACAGAGCCAGCTTATCAACCTGCTTTGTGACCGGGCCGATGATAAATACGGCGGGCGGCTGCCGGTTCACGTCCGCATGATACTGGACGAGTTTGCGAACATCGGCCAGATACCCAACTTTGACAAGCTGATCGCCACCATCCGAAGCCGTGAAATCTCGGCTTCTATTATTTTGCAAAGCCAGTCACAGTTAAAGGCCATCTACAAGGACGCTGCGGAAATCATTTCCGATAACTGCGACTGCACGCTTTTTCTTAGTGGGCGGGGCAAGAACGCCAAGGAAATCTCTGACGTGCTGGGCAAAGAAACTATCGACAGCTACAACCAGAGCGAAAACCGGGGCGCACAGACCTCTCACGGATTGAATTATCAGAAGTTAGGAAAGGAGTTGATGTCACAGGACGAAATCGCAACGATGGACGGAGGCAAGTGTATTTTGCAGGTGCGCGGTGTCAGGCCGTTTTTCAGTGAGAAATACGACATTACCCGTCACCCCCGCTATAAATATCTTTCCGACGCCGACAAGAAGAACTATTTTGATGTGGACAGGTACTTGACCGCCCTGCGCCGGAAACGGCAGCGGGTGGTTTCGCAGGAGGAAACCTTTGACCTCTACGACATTGACCTGTCGGATGAAGATATGGCCGCCGTGAATGAATAACCGGCGGCTTTCCCTTATCAACAAATCATATCAATCTAAAATTATGGAGGTAAATTTATGGAATTTTTCAATAGTGCGGTTACTACTTTGCAGACTATCGTTGTGGGCCTCGGCGGTGCCCTGTGTGTTTGGGGCGGCATCAACCTTCTGGAAGGTTACGGTCAGGATAACCCGGCCAGCAAGTCGCAGGGTGTTAAGCAGCTCGTCGCGGGCGGTGGTGTTGCCCTGATCGGCGTCACTCTGGTTCCCCTGCTGTCTGGTCTGCTGGGCTGATCTTCCCGGCTGTCCGCCAACCAACCCAACCATAACTGTTAAATCCTGAAACCCCGCCGCGCTCTCCCGGTTCCATGCGGGAGGGCGCGGCAAAGGAGGTGAACCCACATGATAGGCGAACTCATAGGGGATTGGATCAAAGGCATTTTAATCGACGGCATCATGGGCAACCTGTCCGGGCTGTTCAGCACGGTCAATACGAAAGTCGGGGAAATCGCCTCGGATGTGGGGACGACGCCGCAAGCGTGGAACAGCGGCATATTCAATATGCTGCAATCCCTGTCTGACACGGTGATCGTCCCCATTGCAGCGGCGATCCTTGCCGTTATCATGTGCTATGAGCTGATAGACATGATCGTGGAAAAGAACAATATGCACGACTTTGACACGTCCATGTTCTTCCGTTGGATTTTCAAAAGTGCTTTTGCCATTCTCATTGTGACGAACACATGGAATATCGTCATGGGCGTTTTCGACGCCACCCAAGCCGTCGTCAACCAGAGCGCCGGGGTGATTATCGGGGAAACCAGCATTGACTTTGACACCCTCATTCCCGACCTTGAAGCACAACTGGAAGCTATGGACATCGGGCCGCTGCTCGGCCTGTGGTTCCAGACCCTTGTTGTGGGGCTGACGATGAACATTCTTTCCATCTGTATTTTCCTTGTGACATACGGAAGAATGATTGAAATTTATGCCGTGACCGCGCTGGGGCCGATCCCCCTTGCCACGCTGGGCAATGCGGAGTGGCGCGGCGTCGGCCAGAACTACTTGAAATCCCTGTTGGCGCTGGGCTTCCAAGCCTTTTTGATTATGGTGGTTGTCGGCATCTATGCGGTGCTGATCCAGCAGATCGGACAGGCAGCGGATATATCCGGGGCCATTTGGGGCTGTATGGGCTACACGGTTCTGCTCTGCTTCTGTCTGTTCAAGACTGGCAGCATATCGAAAGCCGTCTTTACTGCACATTAACAGACAGGAGGACTACCAACCATCGAGGAAGTACAAAAGAAACGATACCACATCATTTACGCCGATCCGCCGTGGCGGTATGAGTGCAAGAAAACAGGTGCGGCGGAACATCACTATCCCACCATGAGCATTGACGAGCTGTGCGCCCTGCCGGTGGAAACGCTGGCGGAAAAGGACTGTCTGCTGTTCTTGTGGGCCACATTCCCGCAGCTCCCGGAAGCCCTGCGCCTGATCCGGGCATGGGGCTTTACGTTCAAAACGGTGGCCTTTGTCTGGTTGAAGCTCAACAAGAAAAGCCCCACATGGTTTTATGGGCTGGGCTACTGGACGAGAGGCAATGCGGAAATCTGTCTGCTTGCCAAACGAGGCAAGCCCAAGCGCCGCAGCGCCGGTGTCCATCAGTTTATTATTTCCCCTGTGGAGGAACACAGCAAAAAGCCGGACGTGACCCGTGACAAAATCATTGAGCTGGCGGGCGACCTGCCCCGCGTGGAGCTGTTTGCCAGACAGAAAGCGCCCGGCTGGGATGTTTGGGGAAACGAGGTGGACAGCGATCTTTCCCTGACCCCACAAGAAAATGTATCAGAAACGAGGTGATTTGAATGGCTTATGTGACCGTCCCGAAGGACTTGACCCGCGTAAAATCCAAGATTGTGTTTGGCCTTACCAAACGGCAACTGATCTGCTTCGGCGGTGCGCTTCTTGTTGGCGTCCCGCTTTATTTTTTGCTCCGGGGCCGGGTGACTGGCAGCGCAGCGGCCCTGATTATGGTGTTCGCCATGCTGCCGGGCTTCCTGCTGGCCCTGTACGAGCGCCACGGCCAGCCCCTTGAAGTGGTGGTATGGCAGATCGTCCAGTGCTGCTTTATCCAGCCCAAGGAAAGGCCCTACCAAACCGACAACGCCTATACTGCCCTTATGCGGCAGCACCAAATGGAAAAGGAGGTAAATGCGATTGTCCGAAAAGCAAAGAAACGAGCCGCCTGTAAAGCTCACCCGCGCCGAAAAGCGGGAAATACAGGCTATCATCCGCAAGTATAAGGGCGACGGAAAAGCCCATTCCGCACAGGCCAGCATCCCGTATCAGGCCATGTACCCGGACGGGATTTGCAGGGTGACGGCCAACACGTTCAGCAAGTGTATCAAGTTTGCCGACATCAGCTATCAGCTTGCACAGGCCGACACCAAGACGGCCATTTTTGAAAACCTGTGCGATCTCTACAACTATCTGGACGCCTCGATCCACGTTCAGCTTTCCTTTGTCAACCGCAAGACCGACCCCAAGCAGTACGCCAAGAGCTTTGAGATCAAGGCGCAGGGGGACGACTTCGACGACATCCGGGCGGAGTATTCCGGCATCCTGCAAGACCAGCTTGTACGGGGCAACAACGGCCTCACCAAGCGCAAGTTCCTGACATTCACCATTGAGGCGGACAACCTGAAAATGGCCCGCGCCCGTCTGACCCGCATTGAAACCGACCTGCTGGGCTATTTCAAGACGATGGGGGCCGTGGCTCATGTGCTGGACGCCAAAGAACGTCTGGAAGTGCTGCATGGGGTACTCCACCCCGACGCCGAGCCATTTCAGTTTGAATGGAAATGGCTGGCCCCGTCCGGCCTCTCCACCAAAGATTTTATTGCGCCGTCCTCGTTCCGCTTCGGCAATTCCCGGATGTTCGGGCTGGGCGGCAAGTATGGGGCCGTGAGCTTCTTAAACATCCTGTCCCCGGAGCTGTCGGATGAAATGCTGGCCGACTTCCTCAACACGGAAAACGGCATTGTCGTCAATCTCCATGTGCAGGCCATCGACCAGAGCGAGGCCATCAAGACGGTAAAGCGCAAGATCACCGACCTTGACGCCATGAAGATACAGGAACAGAAACGAGCTGTCCGCAGCGGCTATGACATGGACATCCTGCCCAGCGACCTTGCCACCTACGGACAGGACGCCAAGGAGCTTTTGAAAACCCTGCAAAGCCGGAATGAACGGATGTTCCAGATCACCTTTCTGGTGATGAACACCGCCGACACCCGGCAGAAGTTGGAGAACGATGTATTTTGGGCCGCAGGCGTGGCGCAGAAATACAACTGTTCCCTTGTCCGTCTGGACTACCAGCAGGAACAGGGACTTATGAGCAGCCTGCCGCTGGGGGCCAACCACATCAAGATCGAGCGTTCCTTGACGACTTCCAGCGTGGCCGTGTTCGTGCCTTTCGTGACACAGGAGCTTTTCATGGGCGGCGACGCCATGTATTACGGCGTCAATGCCAAGACCGGCAACATGATTATGCTGGACAGAAAACGGGCGCGGTGTCCCAACGGCTTGAAGTTGGGTACTCCCGGTTCCGGCAAGTCCATGAGCTGCAAATCCGAGATCGTCAGTGTGTTCCTCTGTACCCCGGACGATGTGTATATCTGCGACCCGGAAGCCGAGTATTACCCCCTTGTGAAGCGGCTCCACGGCCAAGTGGTGAAGCTGTCGCCCACCAGCAAATCCTATGTGAACCCGCTGGACATCAACCTGAATTACAGCGAGGACGAAAACCCGCTGGCCCTGAAATCTGACTTTGTGCTGTCGTTCTGTGAGCTTGTCATGGGCGGCAAGAACGGGCTGGAAGCCATCGAAAAGACGGTCATTGACCGTGCCGTGCAGGTGATCTACCGGCCTTATTTGGCAGACCCCCGCCCGGAGAATATGCCGATCCTGTCCGACCTGCATAAAGCCCTGTTAGACCAGCATATCCCGGAGGCTGACCGTGTGGCGCAGGCCCTTGACCTGTATGTAAACGGCAGCCTGAATGTCTTTAACCACCGCACCAATGTCAACATTGAAAACCGCATTGTGGCCTTTGACATCAAAGAGCTGGGGAAACAGTTAAAGAAGCTCGGTATGCTCATTGTCCAAGACCAGATTTGGGGCCGTGTGACCCAAAACCGCAGCCAAGGCAAGGCGACGTGGTACTTCTGCGACGAGTTCCATTTGCTTTTGCGCGAGGAACAGACGGCAGCTTTCTCCTGCGAGATTTGGAAGCGGTTCAGAAAATGGGGAGGCATCCCGACCGGGGCGACGCAGAACGTCAAAGACCTGCTTTCTTCCCCGGAGATCGAAAACATTCTGGAAAACAGCGACTTCATTTGCCTGCTCAATCAGGCGTCCGGCGACCGTCGCATCCTTGCGGAGCGATTGAACATTTCCCCGCAGCAATTACGGTATGTGGACAATTCCGAACCCGGCGAGGGGCTTTTGATCTATGAAAATGTAATCCTGCCGTTCCGCAACCCCATCCCGCAGCGCAGCCAGCTCTACAAGATTATGACGACCCGGTTAGGTGAGGGCGAAACAGTATGACAGACAAGGAGGTGACGCCCTATGAAGCAGTTGAAACCCCGTGATAAGGTGACGCAGCACACGCTATGGAGTGCCGTCCGCTGCTCAACCACGGAGAGCCTTTGCCGGAAATGCCGAAACTGACCGACTTCGACCAGAGCTTGCAGGACTACAAAGCGCAGGTGGAGGCGGAAATTGCACAGGAGGCCGCCGATGCCGGTATGACCGTGGAGGAATATGCGGCGGCTGGCTATGAGGCCCCGGTCCAGCCGCAGGAGGTCAAAGAGCCGCCCCAGCAAGAAGCCCCGGAACAGCCAACAAAAGAACCTGCGGCGTCCGACTACTACTATTCCATCAATGAGGGCGCGGCCCGCCGTGCCAAGGAAATGAACAGCTTTTCCGACTACAAGCCCGGCAGCGCCACAGCCGAGTACCGGCATTATGTGGATGAAGCCTTTGCGCTGGCACAGGAACAGAAAAAGCGCGTCGATCCCATGTACCATGAGAAGATCGACAGCCTGCTTGATACCTATGCCCGGAAGCTGGCTGCCAACATGAACCACGGCTATGAGATTGACGCCCGTGTTCCGTCCATTTTGATTGCCGGTGGTTCCAATTTCCCTGTACGGAAGAAAGAGAAACAGAACGCGGCCCGTGACAGCAATATGCAGGAATGGCAGTACATCCAAGGGCTGCTTGATAAAATCCGCAGCACCGGCATGGGCGGCATCCGGCAAGACGACCCGCAGGCCATTCCCAAGCTGCAAAAGAAGCTGGCCGGTCTGGAAAAGGCGCAGGAAACCATGAAAGCGGTCAATGCCTATTACCGCAAACACGGTACGCTGGACGGCTGCCCGCACCTCTCTCCTGAAAACCTCGAAAATCTGAAAGCGGATATGGCGTCTGGCTGGCACTATGAAAAGAAGCCATTTCAGAGCTGGGAGCTGTCCAACAACAATGCGGAAATCCGCCGTGTCCGGCAGCGGATCGAAAACCTGACCCGCGCAAATGAAGTGGCCTATGTGGGCTGGGAGTTTGACGGCGGCCATGTGGAGGCAAACCGGGATCAGGGCCGCTTGCAGGTGTTCTTTGACGGCAAGCCGGAAGCGGACGCCCGCCAGCAGTTGAAAGAACACGGTTTCCGCTGGGCGCCGAGTGTGGGCGCATGGCAGCGGCTTTTGAACGACAATGCCTACTATGCGTCGGACAGGATCGCGTGTATTCAGCCCCTTTCCGGCATTAAGCCCACGGAGCTGCAACGCAACAGCAGCCGGGAGCAGCGGGCGCAGATGGCACAGGAACAGGCCGAGCCGGACTACTTCTACCGGGTACACGCCACCCCCCGCAGCGACAGCCGGGAAAACCTGTATATGCTGCAAGCCTATATCCCGCAGGATAACGGTAGGGCCAAGATCGGAGATATTCTCTACGTCGGGACGCCGGAACGGTGCCGGGAGCTGATGGATCAGCTCAACACCGGGGAGCTGACGCAGGAAGCCGTCAAGGAGCTGTATGCCAAGGAACAGAAGCAGCCGACACAAGAACCCACCCCGGAACAGGAACCGGGACAAGAGCCGGAGCCGGAACAAGAACCCGTGCAGGAGCCGGAGCCGGAAACTGCCCCGGCGCAGGAGGTTACTTCCGACACCGAGCCACAGGCGGCTCCCGCCAAACCCCTGACGGAGTTGCAGGAAAAGGCGCTGGAAATCGCTGACCGATACAAAGACCTGCCCTTGCAGGCCAAAATTGATGTGATCGTGCAGGCGTTTGGTTGCAAGACCGGCGAAATCCACACGTCCCCCTGTACCGGCAAATGGCGCGGCACCAGCGATATGACGATCCGTTTTGACAACGGCGCGTCCCTGTTTATCGGCAACCACCTGACGCCGAAAGCCAAGACGGTCAAGGTGCAAACGGAATGTGTCAACCGCACTTTGGTACAGTACAACCCGGAGATCGTCAAGGCCACCAAGGAAGCGGCCCTGCCCGCGCTGTTGCAGCGGGAGGCCAAGGACAACGAGATCGCGGCCCAAAAGGGCTTGAAACCCTACACGCTGCTCAATGTGGAGTTCAACGAGGGAGCCGACGAAAAGACCGGCGGTTATATTGGCTGGTACTATGTGTCGCTGGCCGTGGACGGCAAAATCTGTACCCATCTGGAAACGGGATTGAACCATGATATTGCGAACGGCAAGGTAAGCGACACCCCAACACGGGCTGACTACTATCCGGCAGGTGCCTTGAAAGAGGCCGATGTGGACTACGTTTTCAATAACGTGGGCTTTTCTTCTGATTCCAGCCTCTATACGGTGCCGCTGCGGGACGATGTGCGGGAACGTGCCGAAAAAACACTGGCCGAGCGTAGCGCCGCAGCGCCGGAGGCAGGCCGGGAATGGGGCTTTTACATCATCCCCGATCTGAAAACATGGGCCACCAATGCCGAACAACAGACCCCGATTGAACACTTCGCCACCTTTGAGGAAGCCAAGGCCCGGTTCGACGAGCTGCGGAGCCAGCCCTATAACAGCGAGGCCAAGGATTTGAACACCGATGGCCGACCCTACGCCCATCTGACACTGGGCATGGAAAGCAAGGACGGCATGAGCGCCGCCGATATTCTCCATGTGCGGGCGGGCCAGAATTATCTTGTGGAGGACTTCACCCGCATGGAACGGCTGCGGAGTGATCCCGTGGTACTGGAAAGCCTCTCCCGTGTGGCACAGGAAATCGGCTTTGACCGGGTGCGGCCCTATGCGATGGAGAACGGCAGCTACAAGGCCATGCCGGATATGCCTTTCACCCAATGGGAAAACCCGTATTTCACCGTCGATCCCCCGGAACAGGGCGACACCTTTACCATCTACCAGCTCAAAGGCGGGCCGGAAACACGGGACTATCGCTTTGAGGCTTACGAGAGCTTGCAGGAAGCGGGGCTGGCCGTTGACCGGCAGAATTACGATCTTATCTACACGGCCCCGCTGGACGGCAAAACCACGCTGGAGGACATCTACCGTACATTCAACCTTGACCGTCCCGCCGACTTCACCGGCCACAGCCTTTCCGTTTCCGACGTTGTGGTGCTGAACCGTAGCGGCAAGGAGGAAGCCCATTACTGTGACAGCTTCGGCTTTACGCCGGTGCCGGAGTTTTTCTTGCAGCGGGAAAAACAGCTTACGCCACGGGAATTGCTCACCGGCGAGAGCATCCAGACCCCAAGAGGTAGCTTCCTTGTAACCGACATGAGCCGGGAGCAGTTGGAGGCCGCAGGCTATGGTTTCCACCACCAATCCGAGGATGGCAAGTATCTTATCATGGGCAACGGCACAGACGCTTTTGCCATCCCCGCCCAGCAGGAAAGCCCCATCAAGGCCGCTGAAATGACGACCGAGCAGAACTACAACATGATCGACGGTGTTCTGAACAATGCCCCGACCATGAGTGAACTGGAAGCCAAGGCCAAAGCCGGGGAACAGATTTCCTTGTTCGACGTGGCCGAGGCAGCCAAGGCGGAGGCCCAAAAGCCCAAGCAGCCCCAGCGCCCGGCGCAGAAACAGAAAAAACCGTCCATCCGGGCGCAGCTCAAAGCCGCCAAGGAGGAACAGCAGAAGAAACCGCCGCAGCGGGAAAAAGCACAGGAATTGGAGGTGTGACACCATGAACAGGTTTGAGAATGTGGATGTTCTGGCCGCGCTGGAACAGCTCATGCGGCAGAACACCGCCTTTTATCGCAACGATTTTGAGATCGACAAAGAGATCATCGGGCGAGCCGCTGCCAGCGACAAGGCCGAGGACAGGACGCTTTTGTGGATGTCCCGCCCGTCCGGGACGCACTGTTTCCGGGAAAGTGATGTGTACCTGCAAGGCACCCGGCAGCACAACACATGGAAGTTTTACGGGGAGCAGACCCGTGACCGGGTGCTGGCCTACGCCGTGGAGCTGACCGGCAAGGTGCGGGGCGTCATTCGCGGCAATCTCTATGAGCTGGACTATCCCAAGCACTTCCGGCACGTCGCAGCCGAGGCGGTACAGGCCGACAACATCATCCTGCACTATGAAAAGGGCGACCGGGAGCAGCCCGCCGGTCTGTACTTCGACGGGCGGCCCGATCCCAAGTTGGGGGCGTTCCTGCGGTATGAGGCCAAGCCTAATGAGCCGGAACACCTGCGGGAGCTGTTGCGGCAGGAACAGAAAGGCCGGGCGCAGCTTGCGCCCGGCGACTTCAAGGCCCACGTCACGGCGCTGCATGACGCCATGATTTTGGCCGAGGCGCAGCGGATCGTGGCCGGGCTGAAAGATCTGTCCGCCCCCAACAGCCCCAACAAGACGCATTTCATGGTGGAGCTGTCCCCGTATTTCGTGCAGATGGCATCCAGCAAGGACACCGACCGGCTGTTTTCCATGTTGCCCTATAAATCTCTGGCCTTTACCGGCATGAAAGACCGGCACGGCCTGTATGCGGTGATCGGCAAGGACGAGAACCGGGACAAGGAAGTGCGGCGGCCCCGCACTTCCATCCGCAGGCAGTTATCCGAAACCAAACAGGCCCAAGCCCCCAAAAAGGCCCCGGTCAGAACCAAGAAAAACGAATTGGAGGTATGACAATGCAGTTTACCGTGGAAGAAGAAAACCTGATCTGTATGTATCACAAGAGCGACCGGCGCAGGACGGCGGCCAACATCCGGGCCGCCCTGCCGGACATGGACGAGGACATGGCGGCGCTGGCCTGCCAGACCGCCGACAAGCTGGACGCCATGAACGACGCCGACTTTGAGGCGCGGCAGTTCCATTTCACGGACGAGTGATCCAAGCATAACAAAGCGCCGGGCGCGGGGGCTACATGGCCTCTGCGTCCGGCGCTCTTTTTTCTTATGCCTGCCCCATCGGGAAGTGTGGCAGTTCTTCCAGCAGCTTCAAAATAAGGTGCTGCCTCATATCTTCGTCAACAGTCAGCTCGTCGATCATAGGGGTGTAGTGTTCGATCACCTTTTCTTTGGCCCACTTCTCACCGGCGACGGCGGCCCTGATGGTATCAGTGTCCAGTAACATTTCCTGTTCGGCCATCGTGTCAACTCCTGTTCGTTTTGTGCTTGTATCAGCATAGCACAGAACCAACAGGAATACCAGCACCGGAAATATTTTCCTACGCATTTCAAAGCCTGTTCCAGCATGTATTTGATAAATCATTCTGCCACCCCACCGACAACCGCCGAAAAGCCTTGATTTCCGTGGCTTTTTATCCCTTAAATGCGTAGACAGAAGGGGCTTTTCATTCCCCTATATTCGGCATTTAATTTGTGATGCCTCTACACTCTATAATTCATATTTCGCTTCTGATCCGGGCCATCCTGAACAGCCCATAAGAAAGCGCCGGACGCGGCGGCCTGCTGGCCCTGCGCCCGGCGTTTTCCTATGGGGGATATTCTACGCATTTCAAATCCCGTTTCGGTGGGGATTGGAGCAATCCTATTGCCACCCCGTCAATCGCTTGCCAGAAGCCCGCTATGGCGGCCTATTCAGCGGATTAACTGCGTAGTTTGTAGGTATCTTTTCCGCTGCCTTTCGGCCTCTTGCTTCCGGCGCATCCGCACTGCACAATCCGGGCAGTATTTCGCCCGGTTGGATTTCGGTGTAAATGCAGCTCCACACACGGCGCACCGCTTCACGCTGTCCCGGCTCTGGATGATCTCGGCATACAGCGCCCCGTCCAGTGGGAGAACAGCGGCACGAAACCACCGGCACAGCAGCGAATAGGAAATGCTCTGGACGCACACACATTCTTCGCCGTCGTCCAGCAAGAGGCAGTTCCCGTCACAGTAGTTGCAGCACTCATGCGTCAGCTTCCGGGCCTTGCGATATTGAGGGTAATTCATTCTCGGTATGCTCATAGCTCTTGTGCCTGCTCCTTTCCCGGCATCACCCGCAAAATGCTGTCCACATTCTGCTTGATAATGCCGTATTCTTTCAGCTCTCGCTTGACTTCGCCGTACTGTTCGTACAGCCGCGCTTTCTGCTTGTCCAGCTCCCGGTACTCGGCTTTCAGGGCGGCCAGATCGGGCAGCCTTGTGATCCCGGCGTCCTTGATGGCCTTTGCCGCAGCCTCGTACAAAATGAGCTGGCTTTCATGTTCGCGCCGGAACGCGGCCTTGTCTTTGGCCTTGCGGTATTCCAGCACCACGGGCCGGAGCTGCTTGTAGGTGGTGAGGTTCTTTATCAGCACCGCCATGTTCCAAAGACGATGTTCCACATCTTTGAGGGACGCAGCCGCCTCGTCGTTGGCCGCGCTGATCTCCGCGACCTTGCTTTCCAGCTCGGCATATTGCTCTATGCCATGCTCGGTAAGGAAGTTGATTGTCTTCGCGGCCTGCTTCAAATTTTGGAGCTTCGCCCAACGTGCATAGCCCGCGCTCTGCTGGGCCTTGATGTTGTTCTCCAAGTCGATCCGCAGGGTGATTCCCTTGCGCTGCCGGTTCGGGCCTCTGTCCACGGCCAGCCCCTTGATCCGGCGGGTGATGGCTTCCTCGGTATAGTTCTCACCCAGCGTCTTGCAGCGGGTGAAGCGTTCCTGTCCGGGGGCGCGGAACGAGATAAATTTGCCCTGCTTGATCTCATAGCCCTGCGCCGCCATGAGCCGGAGAAAATCGTCAAAGTCTTTGGCCTGCGGGATTACGGCGTCGATGGCAGCTTTCAGTTTGGCTTTCCAGCTCTTACCCTTGCGCCCGGCATCCCATTCCGCATAGCTCTTGCCTTTATCCCGGCTGGGCTGTACCACCGACAAACCGTGTTCCCGGCACAGCCGGTCACTGGTGCGCCGGATATAGGCGTAGCTCTGCCGATTAGAATTGTACTTGCGGTGGTTTACCATATCCACAGCACAGAAAATCAGGTGATTGTGGACGTGGCCCTTGTCGATGTGGGTTGTCAGCACATAGGAGTATTTGCCTTGCAGCACTTCGTCGGCAAGCTGCTTGCCGATCTCATGGGCCTGTTCCGGCGTGGCCTCGCCGGGGGCAAAGGATTGGATCAGGTGGTGGGCCAGATTGTTGCCTTTCTGGATCGCCTGCGCCAGCAGCATTTCAAATTCTATGTCCGCTGTTTCATAGGAGCAGCCAAAGGAGGACACCAGCATTTTGTCCTCGGTCTTGTCCGGGTTCTCGATGTAGTCCAGCGCCTTTTTCAGCGTTGACTTGATAGGATGTATCTTTGTAACTGCCATATCTTCGCCAGCGCCCCTTTGATGTCCTCAATGTCCTGCGCGTACACAGTCCCGGTACTGTTGATACGCCGGGCAATCTGATTGACATTGACGCCAATCTTTTGCAGCTCGGCGGTCTGCGCCCGGATGTCGCTGGTGTCCATGTGGACGATATACCCGTCAATCAGCATTTTCCGGGCATAGGCGGAAAAGTTTTTCGTATGGAGCTGGGCCATTTTCTGCTGGATCAAGGCCCGTTCTTCCGGCGTCACAGGGACGCGCAGCACAATGTTTCGTGTTCGGTTTGCCATTCATTCACCGTCCTTTCTGAACAGGGGTTTGGGGCTTTCCCCAACAAGCAACCGGCCACGGCCCGCAGGGACAGTGGCGGGCCGGTTTTCGGAAGTGTGGCTACACTTCCTATGCTTGCTACGTTTCTTCTTCTCCGCTACTAAAACGCTTCCAACACGTCCAACTGCCCGCAAAATACGGGATTTCTCTGAAAAAAGGGCAAAAAAATAAGAGAGCCTTGCGGCCCTCTGGCAAAACGGAAAACAGAGGATGCTTTCACACATCCCCCGTTTCCTTTTTCTTTTTTGGATTGTTGATTTGAATAGCCCCGTCAATCGCTCCCTCGATGATCGGTAAATACTGCTCTGGACAAAGTTTCAGCTTGTGGCTGACCCGCTGCCTCTGTGCGCTTTCTTCCCGCATGATCTCCGGGTTGAAGTACCGTTCCACAGGTAAGCCGCACTCTTTGATAAGCTGTATAACAACCGGCAGGCTGGGGATCGTTCCGTCGTTCTCGATATTCGCAAGATACCGGGCGTCCACGTTGATGATCTCCGCCATTGTTTTGCGCGACAGACGCTTTGCTTTCCGCGCTGCTTTCACGTCCGCGCCAAAAGTTTCAAAGCCGGGGCAATCTTCGATATTCGCCATATAACATCACCCATTTACATTGTATAGTTCATAGTATCCCAATGGAATGTTGCTATATGCGCCTAAGTTGCATTTTATTATTCATATTCTATTTGTTGAATTGTTCGAGCAAAAGAACTATAATGTACGTTGTGGAGGTGCGCTATGGACTATATGACCTTGAAAGAAGCAAGTGAAAAATGGGGCGTGACCCCTCGACGGATAAACTATTATTGCGCCGGTGGGCGTATTCCCGGTGCTGTCAAGATGGCCGGTGTCTGGCTGATCCCGAAAGACGCGGAAAAGCCAGTGGACGGAAGAACCAAACAAGGGAGGTTGTTGAAACATGAATAGTGTTTTGATTATAGATGACGACAAGGAACTTTGTGCCTTGATGAAAAAATGTGTAGAACAGGAAAACTTATCTGCGGTAGTAGCACATGGCGGTTTAGAGGGCCTGCGGCTGCTGAAAGAAAACAAGGATACTTGTTCTCTGATTATTCTGGATGTTATGATGCCGGATATGAACGGTTTTCAGGTGTTGCAGAAAGTCCGTGAAAAAAACAATGTGCCGGTACTGATGCTGACTGCCAAAAGTGACGAGGAAGATAAGGTTTCGGGCCTGCGGCTGGGGGCAGACGATTATCTGACAAAACCGTTTGGAATTAACGAGCTGATGGCCCGTGTCAATTCGCTGATCCGGCGCTATACCACCCTAAATCCCGTGGCAGGGAGCGAAGCGGCAACAATGTTGCTGAAAGATATGGTGATTGATAAAGTCAATCGAACCGTGACGGTTCAAAATCTTCCGGTGGAGCTGACCGGCAAGGAATTTGATCTGCTTGTTTTTCTGGCGTCCAACAAAGGGCGTGTCTTTACAAAAAAGCAGATTTATACGCAAGTATGGGCGGAAGAATATGCTTTTGACGACAGCAACATCATGTCCTTCATCAGCAAATTAAGAAAGAAGATTGAGCCAAATCCTGAACAACCGTTTTACATTCAAACTGTCCGGGGTGTAGGGTATCGGTTCAATAAGGAGGTATAAGCATGGATGTCAACCTGTATCTGCTGCTGGCGCTGTTGGCCGCCCTGCTGGTGATCGCCTATCTTCTGACAAGGCTCCACCGTGTCTGGGGGCAGCTTTTCCTTATCAAAGATGCCCTGACAGATATAAAAGCCGGAAATATGAACCGCCGTGTACTTGCACGGGAAAGCGACATGACGAAGCAAATCTGTTATGACATCAACGAAATTGCCATGAGCAGCCAATCCCGGCTTATTCAGCAGAAGCAATCTGAACAGGCATATAAGCGGCTTATGACAAGCCTTTCCCATGATGTGAAAACGCCGCTGGCCTCGTTAGTAGGCTATTTGGAAGCTGTGGAGAGCAAGATGGTGACAGGGGCCGAGCAAGAAGAATACATTCGGGTGGCAGCGGAAAAGGCGCACCATTTGAAAGAGTTTGTGACGACCCTGTTTGAATGGGTGAAGCTGGATGCCGGGGAACAGATTTTCCATTTTGAACTTTGCGATTTGAACGAGCTTTCCCGTGACATTATGGCCGATTGGGTGCCGCTGCTGGAAAGTCACAATCTTGCCTATGAGATAGAAATACCTGAAACAGAATATATGACAAGGATTGATCCCACCGCCTACACCCGTATTCTCAATAACCTGCTGCAAAATATCCTGACGCACAGTGCCGCAAGCCAAGTGTCCCTCACTGTGACCGAAACGGAGCAACAGGCAAAAATTGTTGTTGCCGATAACGGAAAAGGAATTTCCGCCTCTGATCTCCCGCATATTTTTGAACGGATGTATCAATGCGACCACTCTCGATCTGCCAAAGGAAACGGGCTGGGCCTCTCTATTGCAAAGGAACTGGTGAGTGTTCATAAAGGAACTATTACAGCGGCCAGCGTTGCCGAAGCTGGCGTAACATTTACAATCATGCTTCCGAAAGCCCTGTGACAGAGCAGGGCTTTCTTGCGTTGAAAACAAGGTTAAAACAAGGTTCCGGCAAGGTTATGGCAAGGTTCAAGCCTTACACTAATCTTGTAGCCGGTAATGCTGACATTGCAAATGCAGCGTTACCCCACGGAAAGCGAGGAAATGACTATGAGCGATTATCTAATCGAAACAAAACAACTCACAAAAATGTATGGAGATCAGGCCGCCGTTAAGGATGTTGATCTTCATGTTAAAAAAGGCCATATTTACGGTTTGCTGGGACGCAACGGAGCCGGAAAAACCACCATTATGAAAATGATTTTGGGCCTGACTTCGATCACTTCCGGCGAGGTGGATGTGTTTGGTCAAAACATCAAAGGCCATGAGAAGCACATTTACCCTCGTATCGGGGCCATCATCGAAACTCCCGGCTTTTATCCCAATCTGACCGGCACAGAAAATCTTGAAATCTTTGCGAAGCTGCGTGGTACTGCTGGCCCCAATGCGGTTAAAAAAGCCTTGGAAGTGGTGGGTCTGCCCTACCGGGATAAAAAGCTGTTCAGCAAGTATTCTCTTGGCATGAAGCAGCGCCTTGGTATTGCCAACGCCATTCTGCATGACCCGGAACTGCTGATTCTGGACGAGCCGACCAATGGGCTTGATCCCATCGGCATTGCAGAAATGCGGGACTTTATCAAACATCTAAGCGCAGAATGTGGAAAGACCGTTTTGATTTCCAGCCACATTCTCTCTGAAATTGCACTTCTGGCAGATGATATTGGCATTATCGACCACGGCGTTTTGTTGGAGGAAAACACCATGAGCGCCTTGGAAAAGAAAAACAGGAAGTATATCTTGCTTCGGGTAAGTGATATGTCAAAAGCCATGCTGATCTTGGAGCAGGAATGTCATGTGACCGATTTTTCCATAAACGACGGCAACACATTATGCCTCTACGATACCTCTCTGGATATGGGGGCAATCAACAAAACTCTCGTCCTGCATGATGTGGCCGTTATCAACTCTCAACTCTGCAACGACACTTTGGAGGACTACTTCAAGAGAATTACAGGGGGTGAGGGAATTGCTTAATCTGGTTCAAACGGAATGGATGAAGCTGCGGCGCAAAAAAATGATTTGGTTCATGCTGTTGGCCGCATTTGTAATGCCTTTTTTCGCCTGTGTTTACTTCAATTACTTTAAGGCAAAAGGCGTTGATCCAATGGCATTTTACAAACTGGCCGTTTTCGGATATACCCCTTTTATCATTCTTCCCTTTGTGCTTGGGGTATTCTGCACTTCGCTGATGCACGATGAAAACCGCTATGATATGCTCAAACAGCTATGGATCGTCCCAGTCAGCAAAATGGGTTATTTTTTCAGCAAGTTCATTGTTGTGCTGATCTATTCTATCATTTTCATGCTGATTTCAGCGGCAGCATCGGTTCTGTTCAGCGTTTTGCCCGGATTTGTCGCCTTTGACCTGCAAAGTGTCCTCTTTGTAACAGAAAGGTGCTTGGAAATTGCCGTTTTGACTGCTTTTGCGGTTTTGCCGATTTTAGCTGTGGCCGCCTCGCAGAAAGGGTATATTTTCCCGGTCTGCATGCTCTTGCTTTATGTTTTCCTCGGCTTTTTCATCACTTCAATCAGTATGTACCTGCATCCTGTGTCCAGCATTTCCGTAATCATTGCGAGAAGTGGAAATATCCCCGGTCTTTCCTTAGCACAGAACATCAATGTTCCGCAGGCGTTGTTCTGCATCCTGATTTGGGCTGTGCTGTCCGTGCTGTTTGCTGGGTGTTCGCTGAACAAAAGGAAGTGAGGTGATACCATGCGTAAAATGCTATGGGCAGAATGGAGAAAACTCCGCCGTTCCAGTATTATCATGCTTACCATTTTTGCAACGGTATTGATTGCGGTCATTGTTTTGGTTGCTGGGCGGGAAACCAGTGTTGACGGCTTCTATATGAGTGATGCAGGCTGGTACATGACGATGGTGCAGCCGTGGGCTACCATGTTCGTTCTACCCGCTATCATTGCAATGCTTGGCAGTTATATGATCTGTCGGGAAGAACAGGACGACACTTTGAAGTCTTTGCTGCTGATTCCGGTCAGCGAAACAGCATTGACCGCCGCAAAAATGATTGTAACCTTTATTCTTAGTGTCCTGATTTACCTCTTGCTGTTTGCCATCACCCTTACAACAGAAATGATCCTGCATTGCTCTGATTTGTCTGTGGGCATGGTACTTCACTTTTTTAAGAGTTATCTGCTGGAGGGTATCGGCGTATTTCTGGCGGTGTCACCAATCATTGCCTTGGTGTCCTACACCCAAAAAAGCTATTGGCTGGCCTTGCTGCTGGCAGAAATTTATTCTTTCGCCGGGCTGTTTATGAGTATGTCCAATCTGACGAAAACATTTTACCCCCATTACTGCATTGTTGGTGTGGCTGGCTATTATGAAACGACCCCTATTAACTTGATCGAAAGCGCCATTGTCCTGTTATTATGCGGCTGCTTTTCGGTGTTTATCTTGGTGTGGCATCGCCGCAACGGAAAGGAGGACAACGCACATGGCAAATAAACTTTACAGGTCAAGAGATAACCGATGGATTGCCGGTGTCTGTGGTGGCCTTGCAGAATTTTTCGGCCTTTCTCCGAAGATTGTGCGTATTATCTGTGCATTGCTGATTATGGTTTATGGAAGCGGCCTGATAATTTATATCATACTGGCGCTTTTCATTCCCAAAGAGCCTTAAAATTAGGTGCTGCATAAGTTCCGTTACTGACTAAGGATATGCAAGGATGAAGAAGAAAAAGTTTATCATACTGATCGTCGTGGTCTTAATTTTTATAGCTATGCACAATTACAATGAACAAAAATCCAGCGGCGATCCGCCCAAAGGAATGGTAGAACGGTTGACTGAATGGGCGGAAGCATTAGGCTGGGAATAATAAATAAAACTGCCGGACGACGGCAAAAGAAAAAAAGCCGTCGTAGAGCAGAAAATTTGACACGCCCAAATGACTTTGCGGCGGCTTTGAGAAATCAAGGCCGCCGCTTTTCTTTGCCCAGCGCAGGATCGGCGGCCCACGGAGGGAGCTGCCATGCTGATATACCCTGTTTTTCAAAAGCATAACTTCTTAAAAAAAGCCTGTACCCAACAGGGGGCAGCTCCGGCCAACAGTATGAACTATACCATGTAAGGCAACTTCGTAACGCTTTCATATTCGCCCGGTGGGTCTACGACCTGCCGGGCGAATTTTGTCGTTTCCTGCGGTTTCAAATTTGCTCTGGAAGATTTGCAAAAAAAGTCCAAAAAGGAGGCGTTCAGCGGGCAGCAAAGGGTATCGCAGGATTAGTAGTAGCGGAAAGGGAGAGAACCACCCAATCCCCCAACAGAAAGGGGGTGAAAATGATGGAAGCTATCCCCCGCGACTATGGACGAGGCCAGTTTGATGCCTTTTGCAAAAAAGTGTTAAAGAATGAGGCACGGGCTTATCTGCGGAATATGAAGCGTCAAAGAGATCGTGAAACGATGTTCAGCGACCTGCCGCAGCATGAGTTGGACAAGCTCTGCACCGTAGACCGCTATCCCAGCGACAGCTTTGTGTTTAGCTCTCATGGGTACGATTTACATATCGACAACGAGCTTGTGGCCGACGCTTTTGCCAACCTGCCGCAACAGGAACAAAGCATTTTGATCCTGTACTGCGTACTGGATATGGCAGACGGCGAGATCGCCAGCCTCACAGGGATGTCCCGCAGCGCCGTCCAGCGCCACAGGACAAAGACACTGAAAGAGTTGCGTGTAAAATTGATGGCGCTCATGCCGGAAGGAGGTTGACGCGGATGAAAGAACCTGCCTACAAAAGCAAAGAGCCTTTGCCGCTTTCAGTGTATGTGTCCGCCCGTGCAGGCGATCCCCAAGCCGTAGAACGGCTGCTTCGGTACTATGACAATTACATGAATTGTCTGTGTACCCGGACGCTCTATGACGAGGACGGCTACCCTCATTTGTGTGTGGACGAGTACATGAAGCGGTGTTTAGAGATCAGGTTGATCCAAGCCATCGTTAAAGTTTAACGATAACCGCCCGGCTGGATGCAGCGGCTTACCCTTTCCCCGTCAGCAAAAGGTCTGTGGCGTCACAGTTCTTTGACAAATATGCCCGCAAGATAACGGCGGCGCATCATAGGGCAGCGGACACATTCTGCAATTTCCGCGTCGGCGTGGTGCGCCATGACCTCATATCCTATGAGAGAGCGAGAACCACCGGGCCGAGGGTAGGCAGCTCTTAAACAGCGGTATTGCGATAATGATACTCCCTTATAGCTAAACGAAGCTCCGTTTTTTTCGGGGTTTCCAAGTCCGAGCGTTAAAAGCGTCGCAGGCAATAGGTAGGGCCGCGTGAGAACCACGCGGGGGTGAGATTCCCGTGGAGCTGCGCCAACAGCCGTCCGTACTGCCCCTTTTCTTTTTAGATATGGAAAGGGGGAATTTTCTTTGAAAAAAGATAATCTGCTTCGATATAGTATGCAGCTTGCTTTTCTCAAACAGCTTTTGGAAAAGAAGCTGATTTCTGATAGAGAATATTCCCTAATCAAAAGTCGTCTTATGAAAGACTACAAAATTGTTTCTGATCTATTGTCTTGAATTGCCGTCCTTTATGTGTTATAATAACACTATAATAGGAACACAAAAAGGAGGGCCGCCATGAAAGACGTGGAAATCATCAAGGCGCGTAATGTGCTTTCGTCCAGAGCAAGGACAAATTTGGCAAAGCGCCTGCGTGTTGCTGCTTATTGTCGAGTGAGTACCGATAGTGAAGATCAGCTCAACAGTTACAAGTCACAAGTTCAGCACTATACCGATTTGATTAAAAGCAAATCTGAATGGGACTTAGCCGGTATCTATGCCGATGAAGCAATTACAGGTACACAGGTAACGAAGCGGGAAGATTTTCAGCGGTTAATTAACGACTGCATGAATGGTGATGTCGATATGATAATCACTAAATCTATTTCCCGTTTTGCGAGAAATACACTGGACACGTTGAAGTATGTTCGTATGCTGAAAGAAAAAGGAATTGCCGTTTTCTTTGAGGAAGAAAACATAAATACTTTGACAATGGACGGTGAGCTGCTTCTCGTCATTTTAAGCTCTGTGGCGCAGCAGGAAGTTGAGAACATCTCTGCAAATGTCAAAAAGGGCTTGAAAATGAAAATGCAGCGCGGTGAATTGGTTGGGTTCCAAGGTTGCTTAGGGTATGACTACCATCCAGAGGATAAGAGCATTTCGATCAATGAGGAAGAAGCTGAAATAGTACGGTATATCTTCCGGCGCTATATCGAGGGGGCTGGTGGTTCCGTAATTGCACAGGAGCTTGAAAACTTAGGGTACAAGACCAAACGCGGCAGCACCCGATGGGCCGAAACAACAGTTATCGGCATAATCAAAAATGAAAAATACAAAGGCGACATTTTGATGGGGAAAACTTTTACGCTTGACCCTATCTCTAAGCGCCGTTTGGATAATTTCGGTGAAGAAGATCAGTTCTACATCCGGGATCACCATGAGGCCATAATATCAGAGGAAATGTTTGAAAAGGCACAGGAGATTTTGAAGCGCCGCGCAAAGCCGCGCCGTTTAGGTACGGATGGCAAACGTGAAAAATTCAGCCGGAAATATGCCTTTAGCTGTATGCTGGAATGTGGCTTCTGCGGTGGTACACTTACAAGGCGAAGCTGGCACAGCGGTTCACAGTATAACAAGGTTATCTGGCAATGTGTGACTGCCACCAAAAAGGGCAAGAAGTTTTGTCCTGACAGTAAAGGAATTGCCGAGGAAACCATTGAGCAGGCATTTATTGAATCCTACCGGCTTCTGTGCCAAAATAATAAAGACGTGTTAGATGAATTTATTGCCCGAACAGAAGAAACCCTTTCGGACAGTAATGCAAGCAAACAGTTGGCAAAAGTAGAGAAAAATATTGCTGCATTGGACGCAAAGCGGGCCAAGCTGGTTGATATGCGGCTGGAAGAAATCATTGACAAAGAAACATACGAGCAAAAGTATTTTGATTTAAGCAGTCAGATCGAACAGCTCCAAAAACAGCGCGAGAGCTTGCAAGAATCTGCTGAAACAGAAAGCACTATGAAAAAGCGGATTGCAGAGTTTCGTAGGACGCTGGAAGAAAACGAAGTGCTGGACACTTTTGACCGTTATGTTTTTGAAAGCATAGTTGAAAAAGTGATCGTCGGCGGGTATGATGAAGATGGTAACAAAGACCCGGCCATGCTGACATTCATCTATAAGACTGGATTCAAAAACAGTTTGGACGGCACCAATTTTAAGCCGCCGAGAAAGAACAGTAAGGCAGCAAAACAGAACGCTGGTTTGTGTTCCCATACAACCGACGAGGCAAAGTCAATGTGTTCCTATCATAGTGACGACACATTGCGAGGTTGTGAGTTGTTATACCAAAATGATGTAACAAACGCAACCCTCAAACCATGTCGAAGCGGTTCTCCTTTTGACCAAACTCCATGTCGAGCGGCACATCGAAGTGGACGTCAGCATGGATGAACTGGATGTGACTGCTGCGGAGAGCAAGGCGACTTACGATCAGATTCGGGATTATGTGTGGGAGCATCATCAGCTCAAGGTCTCCAACCTCTATATCGCACAGGTGAAGCAGAAGTCTGGCATCATCGAGCGTGAGAATTACCATAAAGCGAAAAATGAAAATGCGAAGCAGCCTAAGTGTCCGAAGGAAAAAAGGATGCGATCGTGGAGGCATTGCGGCATTTTCAGATGATTTGATACGCAATCACCCCAGAGAGAATAGCCTCTTGTGCGTTCTCTCTGGGGTGATTTTTGCGTTATGCTACTTCCGGGTAGCGCATATATACATACTCGTAGATTTTCTTCTGGTAGGTCTGGATATCGCTTACATCATAGCTATTGGGAAGTTCTTGCCAAAGGGTCTTACGGATCAGGTTATCCACAATCGCCTTAGTTTCCTGTTTGTCCGTCCAATGGTCGAGTTTGGCGATCTGCTGTTTGATTTTTGTCAACAAGTCCACAGACACCTTCTTAATCGTTTCAATTTCCTGCTTCGTGAGGTTCTCCGAAAACAGCAAATCGTACACTGAAAGTTCCTCATCGCTGGAAAAGCCCTCACGCACATAGCGCTGCTGCTCCGTGTCCAGTGAACTTGCAAGCTCCATCAGATCCATGAAGGTTTTCTCGATGGTCGCACGGTTCTGCTCCGCATTGTAGGCATCTATGATCTCCTGATAGCGGTCATAATAATCAATGCGCTGCGGGTTTGCAAACAGCATTTTCGCCAATTGCTGATTCACCAGTTCATCCAGATCGCGCAGCAAGAGATTCTTCCGCCGGGTGTGGGCGAACTCCCGGCTCAGCAAGTCAAAATCAATTTTACTGATGTCAAACTGCCGGGATGGTGCAGCCTCCCGATCCGGCTTTTCCACATGGATGTACTCGTTGACGATGCCGTTGATCTGCACCATCAGGTCGGTATTGTCCGCGTGTTTCCGCTTCTGCTGCAAGCCCTCGTAGATGGCGAGAATTGCGTTTTTCCGGGCGCACACGGCATCGTCCACATCGTCACGGTCTGCGTAGCGGAACAGCCGCGCCAGTTCAGACGCATAGATCTGGAAGGTTTTCTTGGTTTCCAACGTCTCGCACATTGCGTTGACTGCATCCTGTACAAGGTTCATCTTTTCAAAGTCCTGTGCGTCCACCAATTCCTGCAGCCGGAACCCGTGTTCTGCCAGAAAGCCGTCCGTTTTTCCGATGACCGTGCGGATGCGCTGAATCAGCTCCGTTTTGTCCACCGTTGGGTCAATGCCCGCCGGGCTGTTCTTGCTGACCGTATAATCTGCCAGAGCCTTGCGCAGCGCCTTTACGATACCAATATAGTCCACGATCAGGCCGTTGCTCTTGCCCTCCGAAACACGGTTTGCACGAGCAATAGTCTGCATCAGGGTATGGGCTTTCAACGGCTTGTCCAGATACAGACAGGACAGACACTTTACATCAAAGCCCGTCAGCCACATGGCACAGACGAACACCACCCGGAACGGATTCTTGCTGTCCTTGAATTCTTTATCCAGCTCCCGCTTTTCCATTTTGGCACGGTGCGGCAGAATATCCAGCCCCCACTTTTTGAAGGTCTGCACCTCGTTCTGCTCCTGACTGATCACCACTGCCATTTCGGTTTCTTTCATCCATGCCAGTTTACGGGCAAGCTCCTGTGCTTCCTGCTGGGTCACTGTGCCCTGCCGGGCTTCCAGTTCCCTGATCTTTGCCCGCCAGCATTCCTGCACATAGTTGTACATCCGCACACAGGTGACCTTATTCAGGCAGACAAACATCGCCTTGCCGCTGGTCCAAAGGTCAGAGTAATGCTCCACAAAGTCCTTTGCAATGGAACGCAGCCGTTCATCTGCGGTGAGAATATGGATTTCCTTTGCAAACTCGCGTTCCAGCTTTTCCTCCTGCGAGGGATCAAGGTCGGCTGCTTCAATGGCATCCAGGATCCGCCCGGTGATCTCCGGCTTGTCCAACTGGGCGATCTTATCCGCACGGTTCTCATAGTACAGCGGCACCGTTGCGCCGTCCTCCACCGCCCGCTTGAAATCATACACCGACAGATACCCGCCAAAGGTGCGCTCGGTGATATGGTCATCTGCCAGAAGCGGTGTACCGGTAAAGCCGATGCGGGACGCCGTGGGCAACAGGTGCATCATGTTGTCTGCAAAAATGCCGTACTGGCTGCGATGGGCTTCATCCGACAAAATCAGAATGTCGTGATCCGGGTAGATGGGCGGTTCCTTGGGCAGGTTGAACTTCTGGATCAGGGTAAACACAAAGCTGGGGTTGCCCTGCAGCTTTTTTACAAGGTCTGTACCGCTGGATGCAATAAACTGCGAAGCCTTGGTTTTGCCTAGCAGACCGCAGTTTTCAAAGGTATCGCTGATCTGCCGGTTCAGCTCGTCACGGTCGGTCAGTACCACAATGGTGGGCGAGCCTGCAAACTTGCGCCGGATCTTCTGCGCCAGAAAGACCATCGAATAACTCTTGCCAGACCCCTGCGTGTGCCAGAACACACCCAGCCTGCCGTCTTTCAGCTTGCGGTTCTCGTAAGCACTAACGGCCTCGTTGACGCCGAGATACTGGTGGTTGCGGGCCAGAATCTTGGTGGTGCGCCCACCGGAATGGTCGTAAAGGATGAAGTTTTCCAGCAGATCGAGGAAGGTCTTTTTCTCGCAGATGCCCCGCAGCATGGTTTCCAGTTCCACGCTGCCTGCATCGCTTTCCTTCAGACGCTTCCACTCGTGGAAAAACTCGTACTTGCTGCCCAGCGTGCCCACCTTGGCTTCCAATCCATTGGACAGCATAAGAAAGGCATTATAGTAGAACAACTGCGGAACAGTATCGAGGTAATCCCGATAGTTGTCTATGTAGGCGTTCTGCACATCCACGGTGGGCTTTTTCAGCTCGATAAACAGCAGCGGAATGCCATTGACAAAGCCCACAATGTCTGTCCGGCGGCGGTACAGCTGCGAGTGGATCTTCATTTCTTTTACGGCGAGGAAATGATTGTTTTCCTGATTTTTGAAGTCGATCCCGCCGCGCTTCGGATTTCGGTGCGGCCATCCGGCCGCTTGACCGTCACCGGGATGCCATCCCGCAGCAGAAAATACTTTTCCTCATTGATCTGCATCAGGGATGCGGTGGAAACATGCGCCGTGAATTTCTTCTGCACCTCGTCCAGCTGGTTCGGGGTGAGCCACGGGTTCAGCCGCAAAAGTGCCTGCCGAAAATACCGGGTCAGCAGCACTTCCCCATAGCTGGTGCGGCCCAACGTCCCGTCCGGCCCCAGCTTTTCGGAGTTGTAAGCCAGCACCACCTCCCAGCCCAGAACATTTTGCAGCAAATTGCCTGCGCTGTTCTGGACAAGGACATTTTCGGAGTATTCGCGGCTCATAGAATCACCTCTTCATCGTAATTTCAACGATTCGTTTTTATTACATCTGCAATTTCTTTAGCAATATCCTCCACGGTATCGATTGCCGTATTTCTTGCTAATTTATCTGCCAAAGAAGGACTATAATCTATAACTTCCTTCTTCGTAATATTATGCCAAATGGGGAGTATGATTTGCTCACCTGATACAGCCTTTGTTATAATGCCGTCCAACTCATAATTTGTCCAGCCCTTTTTTATGAAATCACGTGATACCACAACGATTCCAAATCGACTGTTTGCTAATCCCTTATCAATTTTTCTTCTCAGACTATCTCCTATTCTCATTTCAAATTCGTCATACCAAACTTTTATACCAAGATTTTTAAGTGCATTTGCAAGTGGCCTGACAACCTCATCTTTATCTTCAGATGCATGAGAAATAAAAACGTCATACTCTGGTTCAATTCCAGCGTCTTCATTCATAATCAAGCCGTTATTATGGACAAGCGATGGAACCTCTGCAAGCGGACGATTTTCTATTTGCGGTAACGGTGCTGGTAAAACCCGAACTGAACTTTGAACTCTTCCACCCAACCCCGCCAAATCGATTGCAACATACCAATGCGCTGAGTGCGTCGTCTGCAATCTAACTGGTGATTTCTTTGCAAGCCCTCCAATATATCGATGATTTCGTCCATTTCTGTAATTGTTGAAATTGCTACTGTCCATCAATCGGACATTTGCAGCATTTCCCTTTAAAATAATTTCTACAACACGGCCCTTATCCAGTTGCCCCAAATCGTATTTTGTAAATTGCATTGTGTGCCTCTTTTCATTTTCTAATCATTTGTTCATTAAAAGCTTTTTCACCTATTTTAGCAATACAATGGAGTCTCAATCCTCGTTCATACTGTCCTAGGAGTGTATACAGCGTACTATCTGATGCCTCTGAAAACGGCACCCAATTTGTCGCCCCCTGTGCCATTTCCAAGGCCGAAATTTCCATCAGCGCACTTATTTTTGCATCTCGCAATGCTTCAATCATTCCATCTCTGGTCGGATTTTTCATTTGAGCACGAAGTTTTTGAATTATATTCATCGCGTCTTTTACGTCCTTAAAATCCTTGGCTTCAGAGCAATATTTATTAAGAGAATCTGACATATTATGAACGCCCCTTTTATCAAAGTTCAAATTATTTTATTGTTGTCCTATTTTTAACAACAGCGGCAATAACGCAATCCCCACGTCACAGCTCTTATCAGCCATCCATGCCAAAACAGGCTTTACTTTTTCCCACTTTGACTTTTTGCTGTCTTTGGACTTTACCACTTCTTCAATCTCAGAAATTTTATCCAGCACTTCCTGTGTCTGTTCATTTGTGAGTGAAGTCATTTCTTCTACTTCTTTGCGTACCTGCTCAAATGTAATGTTCACATTCACGCTGTTAGTCACATTGACGACCTGAGAATTGGAAACTTCCGGCTTGGGCAACTGTACCGCATTCATCTGGTACTTATATGTTTCCAATTTTGCCTTCATCATCTTCAAATTAGATAACACATACTTTTGAGGATTCTGGGCCAAATGTCCATAAGCAATATGTGTTCCATCATTTGTAGAGCACCACAAACCATCACACCACTTGTTGATGCAAGCTTGATACCTTGCATCAATCTGACGATGTAGTTCAAATAACTCTTCTGCACTTAAATTTCGAACATTGTCTAGTCTTTTAATGTCAGCACACACCATATCATAAAAATCTTTTGGCATATCCATAATGTCACATCTCCATTTCCCCGCTCATCAACTTCGCTAGCAGCAAATCTCTTGCTATCTTTAACCGCTCATTTTGTCCTTGCAACGTCTTTATTTTATTAAAATACGTTTTTGTGAGTTTGTCAAACTTTCCCAGAGTTTCTTTATCGGGAATTACCACATCCATCGCGTCCAGAATCTTTGTCGTCATGCTGGGTACTGCCGCACCAATATTTATGGAGTACATATCAAATGCTTTGACAAAGAAATATACAAAAATGGCTGTATGTGGTTGTTTCATCGTAGCATAGAACATTGTGTCCACTGTCCAAAATGTTTCATCCACATACATGATATTATTCAAAGAGCCTTTTCGAGGAATCAGGACTGCCTCACCAGAAAACAGCGATTTATTACATTTTCGCATTAAACCGCCAGAGCCATAAACAGGGATATTTCCATCATCAGGAGCTTTTTTATGGTCTTTTCCATAATTAACACTAATGAGTTCCTTTAACAGTCCTCTGCTCCACCCCTCCGGCACACCGTCCACAATTTTCGTGTTTTCATGCCCCGGAAAGCGCAAATCCACAAACCACTCTTTATAAAGCCGCTGGGCCGCTTCTTCCAGCAATTTGATTTGTTTCTGGTTGTTTTCAATCAGATCATCATAAGCAGAGAGAATATCTGCGATACGATGTTGAGTTTTAATATCAGGTACATTCAAATATATCTGGCTAAAGTTTTTAATTGGCAATTGTGGTTGCGCACTACCTGTACAATACTGCTTAAAATATGGCCGATAGTACTCACTTTTTAATATTTGGTACAAAAATCGAGCATCTACAATTTCCCCATTGGCACGTAGAATAACCATTCCCGAATTTATTCTAACATTTTCATAAGGCACATTAGAATTATAATACCCTGCGTTTCCTACAGTTCCGCGTGTAGTATATACAATATCTCCCCTTTTCAGCTTACCCTTTCTTAGGGCTTCATCTTTTTCTTTCGTAATGAATTGATTTTCCTCAAAGGTAAGACCCTCTTTTGTTACGTTTCCTGTATTCAAGAACAAGCAATATCCTTGAGGATAAAATTCGCCCTGTTTAGGATAGTTTTTTCCACGGTCTCCATCTATAATTTCTGCAAGTTGTCCTATCGTATATCTCATACCCCCATCTCCTCCAGATTCTTTGAGATGGTTTCCATCAGGCGGTTGGACTCTGCCTGCAATTCCAGCAGTTCCTTGTGGATTTCCTTCATCCGCTGGGCAAAATCCACGCTGTCATCCTCCACGGGTGCAACGCCCACATAGGCGCCGGGCGTCAGGGATGCGCCTTTCTCGTTGAGGATGGTGTCTCGGCTTGCCACCTTGCACAGACCGGGAATGTCCTGATAAACGCCCTCGCCAAACTTTTCGGTGAGCCAGACGGCCTCCTTGGCAACGGTCAGCTTCTCGTTGAGGGCTTCCAGCGCCTTGTCGAACTTTTCCTGCGTAGCTTTGCGCTCTTTGCGGGGTGCTGCCTCCACAACGGCTTTGGCTTCTTCCCGCTTGACCTGCACGTTTTGTTCCAGTGCGGCCTGAATCTCTGCAAAGGGGCGGTCGTCCGCCAGTTCTGCGTGATACTCCGCCAGAAGCACCTTGTACTTGTCCACCTCGCCGCGATAGAGCCAGACAATGGCGTTGAGGTTCTTCAGCTGCCAGTCGCTCCACTCGTTCTGAGTGCGGTCCACCACGGTATAATAGTTGCGGGCGTCGATGAACAATACGGTGTCCAGCAGATGCTCCGGCTTGCCCTTATCCAAAAACCACAGCGAACAGGGCAGGCTTTTGGTGTAGAAGAAATTGTTGCCCACGCTCATCATCACGTCCACATGGCCGGTCTGGATAAGTTTTTCACGGATGTCCTTGTCTTTGCCCTGACTGTCGGTAGCCGAGGACGCCATCACAAAACCCGCACGACCATGCTCGTTCAGGTAGGAGTAGAAATAGGACACCCACAGATAATTTGCGTTGCCGATTTCCTTGGCCTTGTTCACGCCGGGCAGGCCAAAGGGCAACCGCCCGGCACTCTGCGCCGACTCCGACTTGACCTTGTCCACGTTAAACGGCGGATTTGCCATCACATAGTCGCAGCAGCCGTTCAGGTTGTGGGCATCGTGATAGAAGGTATTGGCTTCATCGCCGGACTTGATCACGCCGGTCAGGCCATGCACAGCCATATTCATCAGGCAGAGCTTGGCGTTGTACTCCACCTTTTCCTGTCCGTAAAACGTCATGGTGTTGTTGGCGATCATGCCCGCATGGTTTACAAAGTCGCCGGTCTGCACAAACATACCGCCGCTGCCGCAAGCCGGGTCCAGCAGAACGCCGTGGGCAGGCTCCAGCACATTGACGATCATTTTCACCAGCGATTTCGGCGTAAAGAACACGCCGTCATCCTGTGCCACATTCTTGGCAAACTTATTCAAAAAGTACTCGTAGATACGGCCGATCACATCGCCGCCCACATCGTCCAATGCATCATTGTTGAAGATGCGCAGCAGTTCCCCCAGCAGTTCATCCGAGAAGATGGTGTAGTCCTTCGGCAGAACGCCCTGCAGCTGCTCGCTCTGCTGCTCCACCAGTTCCATGGCGTTGTTCACCACTTCGCCCAGACTGTTCAGAGGATTGCCCTCGATGCCGGTCAGCCCCTGCTCCGGGATGTTGGCGGGCAAATTGACTAAGTAATTGTACTGCGCCTCCTTGGGCAGAAACAGTGCACTCTTCTCGGCAAAGTCGCTTTGCTCCACCGGTAGCACCCGGCCACCGCGCATGGGACGGTCTTTCAGGATCTCCTGCTCTACCAGTTTGAAGCGGCTGTACGCATACCGCAGAAAAATCAGTCCCAGTACCGGCATACAGTACTGGTTCGAGGTGAGTTTAGAGCCTGCACGCAGCAGATCTGCCGACTCCCACAGGTCAGCTTCCAGTTTTTTGACGTTCACGTTGTTGGCCACGAGGGGATTCCTCCTGTTGTTTGGATTTTCATTTTCTATTGTATCACATTTTTCTGCAATGTTCATCTTTAATCATCGCTATTTTCTTTTTTGACTGGAAAAAGTTGTTTACCAATGGCTGACAATGTGTTAGAGCCATAAACTTTCTCATTTGGAGACGCCAAGCCTGCATCCATCGGATGCAGTTCAAGGGTTTGGGTGTTCCCAACCAGTATTTTGCAGAGCAAAACGAGCAGATGTATATACGTCTGCATTGCTTGCGGGTACTATGAAGCCTCTCAACGTGCTTCCCAAATTTGAAAATCATTTTGCAAATCAGACCGTCCGTTTTCAAGTTCAACTTGAAGCGGACGGTTATTTTCTGCAAGAAAAATTTTTCGCATTTGCAACCGCCACAAGCAGGGCGAGTTGGTACCAACTCGCAATTTTTTGAATCTGTTTTTTACAAATCCGACTTCAAAAACACTTGTTGGGCTTCGCCCAAACCCAATATTCAGCACAAAATTGTGCTGGCTATGCGTCCTCGCTGACACTGAATAAACAAATTTTCTTGGAGAAAAAATTATTTCAGAAAAATAGACATTGATTCATTCAATATTGCATCAAACCGAAGCTATTACTTCCGGTTTTGAAGGTAAAAAGTGGAAGCATCCCTTCCGGTTTTTCCTTGGGATTCTCCTAAAATCCACTGAAAACCGGAAGCACTACTTCCGCTTTTTTACACCCCAAAACCGGAGGTACGACCTCCTAAAAAATCTACTATAAATGTGTTATTCTATTTTCAGAGCCTTCATCGAACCTTGAAAACCGCATGACCGTCTGCATGGAATACCCGGCGAAGAGCCCCTATGAGGACGAGCCGGAAAACACCGCTGGAAAGGGGCAGGAACACCATACAGAGAGAACGGCGTAAGAACAATGATATTCTATTTCATTTCAGAAAGGATGGTTTGCCTATGACAAAACTGAGCCAGCTTAAAATCGATCCGGAGTTCCAGAATCAAATCAACCATCCGTCGTTTGAAGAAACCCACCAATTGGAAATGAACATCCTCAAAGAAGAATGTGTACTGAATCCGATTATCACGTGGAACGGTTATAAAGCCAAGCGGGATTCCAGTATCACGGATTCGTATTCTTCGCCTTCAAAAGGTAATGAGTTTATAACGACCTTCAAGCAAGACATTCAGGGGCATAAGAAAGGACTCAGCAAGGAAGAAAAACAGAATCTCAAGGATGCCGTCAAGAGCATCTATTCACCTCGCCGCTTGGCAGATGGCGAAGCCATGATGTGCGAGATTCAGGGAGCGCAGGAGGATTTTGTCCGGCGGTGGGAAATGTGCTTTCGTGAATGCCCGGATATTCTTACTGAACCGAAGAACAATGAGAAATTGCTGATTTTTATCGACCGTGCCAGTCGGTATCTTCAGACGGTAAAAGATCGTCTGAATAATGATGGAAACCAAAACTCTCAAACGGTTTAGTACTAATTCGGATGTAAAAATGGAGGTGAATTCCATTTCGGATTACTTGAAACCCAATATGCCACTGCCGCAATATCTGCCCTACCGCAGTCGGAAACCGCTGATCGTCACCACCAACCTGACGCTGGACGAGATACGATACCCACAGGATACCGCCCATGCCCGCATCTACGACCGTCTGCTGGAAATGTACGTTCCGATTTCCTGCATTGGGGTCAGCTTACGGAAGGAGAACGCACAGGAAAAGCTGGAACGCTTAAAAATTTTAATCGGATAAATCAGAAACATTTCTGAAGGAATCCGCAGGACGTCCTAAATTCTGCTACAAGGAAATGGAGTTGCCTATTGAATAATTGCCATCGTACAGAAATCAGCCCTGCCCCTTCGGAATGCTCTACGCCCACGCTCGATGAATGGAGCGCATTCGCAACCTTTCTAGCCGATGTGATCGAGAAGTACGCACCGGTCTTGGGAATAGACAACGCCGTATCCTCAACCAACAACGAAAATCAACAAGATACGGTTGATACCGCTCTTGCATCATGATATAATTTTCTTGCAATATTTGTCCCAATACAGTGGTAAGGTTCCTCTTCCACTGTACCACATACACGGAATGAGGTGCTTAAAATGAATCGTCCAGATGACTCTCCTAAAAATTCCATCCTCATTTACACCACGGAAGATGGCCTGACCAAAATCGATACTACCTTTGACGGTGACACTGTCTGGCTTTCCATTGACCAGATGGCTGAGTTGTTCCAACGTGACAAATCCACAATTTCCCGTCACATCAAAAACATTTTTGCAGAGGGTGAGCTTG